>Ga0233412_10000036_pt1 | contig 74503 bp, 62 predicted proteins | sample Na_anoxic_4_MG_FD_180667 | JGI IMG/M metagenome (GOLD analysis project Ga0233412, IMG submission 180667) | Seawater microbial communities from Saanich Inlet, British Columbia, Canada - Na_anoxic_4_MG | ecosystem: Environmental > Aquatic > Marine > Inlet | place: Canada: British Columbia... | reverse complement strand
TGGTTCTAGAGGTGGTTTATTTTCACAACATGGTGGAGCTAAAACAGCTATAGCTAAAATGATTATCAGTAAAACAAGAAGAGTTTTAATAAAACAAGCCGGTAAAACTGTAGCTACTACAGCTCTTGGTGGTAAGTTAATTTCATTAGCCCCTATTTTGGGTTATTTAGCTATACCTTTAATTTTAGCTGGGGTTACAACAAAACTTTTAAGAGAAAAGGGTCAGAGACAATCTAGAGCTAAAACTTTAAATGATTTATTACAATCATTACAAGATGTTAAACCAACAAAAGATAATCCACCTGTAATAAAAGACCCTATAAAAGACCCAGATAAGGACCCAGATAAGGACCCCGAAGAACCAAAGGTAACACCACCAATATCGGACATACCTACCGATTTTTTAAAGGGTAATAGAAATATGCAATTAGTTTATCTATCTCAAAATTTCTTACCTGGTGGTAAGAGTTTGTGGAGTAGACTTGGTTTAAAAGAGGGCACAATTTTAGCTTCAAGCTTTTTTGATGCAGCGCTATCACAAGGTGGTGGTAAAAGAAATTTAGATTCTGAAAGATACTTAACCGAATTCCATAAACATTTAGAAAAGAAAAGTTCATTTACTAAGAAAATTAATGTGGGGGCTTGGTTAACTAAAGTACGGAGTAATGAAAATCAAGCTTTAATTAAGTGGGTTAGAAACACAAGAAAGGGTATTGGTTCATTTTTCACTAAACTTAAAAAAGGGTTTCCTGAAGATTTCGAGATTGGTGTTAGACAAAAGGCTAAAGTATTAAGACCTGGTGAGAGAGGTAAAGCGATGGGGTTAGCCGGTGAGTCTTTGAATGGTAGGTTTGACTTAATAACAGAATTAAGTTTAGGTTCTTCCGCTAGTCAAGCTGGTTTTGATGAGACTTTGTTTATGAAAAATTTACCACAATTTATGGAAATGTTGTCTATGATGTATTATGGAGCTAAAGGTTCAAAATTAGAGTATAATAAAGAAGCTGTTTTAACTTTTTGTAAAAAATACGGATGTAAGGGTGGCTCTAGTAAAAAATACAAACAAACTAAGGATGACGACTATCAGTTTGTTGAAGGAGAGAATATTTTAGGTGAAGAAATAAAAAGAATAAAACAATTAATGAAATAAATTAAAATTATAGCATATTTATAATTAAAGATAATAAAACACAAAAAAAACATTAAACAATGGCAGATTTACTAATGAGGATGCCTGTTCCTTATGAACCAAAAAAGAAGAACAGGTTTATATTTAGATTCCCAACACCTTTGGGTATTCAAGAATGGTTCATTTCATCGGGAGCAAGACCAACATACACGGCAGAAGAAACTGAAATTCAGTTCTTAAACACATCAACTTTTGTAATAGGTAGATTTACTTGGGAGACAATAGATGTAACATTCAGAGACCCAATAGGGCCTTCAGCTACTCAAGCACTTATGGAGTGGATTCGATTACACTCGGAATCTGTAACGGGAAGACAAGGATACGCTGCTGGTTACAAGAAGGACGTTGAGTTAGAGATGTTAGACCCAACGGGGGTTGTAATTGAAAAGTGGATACTACAAGGTACTATGGTTACATCAGCTAACTTCGGTGATTTAGATTATTCTTCTTCAGATATTGCAGATATTTCATGTACGCTCAGATTTGATAGAGCAATTTCAGTATTTTAAAATTATTAACACATTATACACACATAAAAAGGGGACATATGTCCCCTTTTATTTTTTAAACAACTTTCCAAACCTTTTCTATTGGTACCCTCATTTTCATACCATCAACATTATTACCATAAACAACACCATCTTTTATTGTGAATGTGTGTGAACTAACAGAAAGGATATACGTACCTTCTTTATATTTTTTTAAAAAACTACCAACAGTCATTTGACTATATTTGTTACCCCTTTTGGTGTACAGTTTTAGTTTCTTTTTATAGTTGACAGAACTGCCATCATTCCAACAACTAGATTTTCTAATACAACATTTCGCGTTAACCTCAATCTCAGGGTATTCAATCGTTTTAATTTTTTTACCAAATAACGTGGTGTTATCGTTAGAAAACTTGTCATTAACGTTGTGCCAATGATGTGTGGTAACACCCTTTCTATTAGGTCTATAATAGTTTTCTGTTAGGAATTTGTGTGCTTTATCATAATTAACATTAAAAGCGTTAGCGACAGTTCTAACAGAACAATCGTTATGTTCTGATTTAGCTATTTTAGATTCTTTATAACCTTTTATTAATGCTGTATCCGAAATTGTTTTTGTCATTGTTTATTATTGTTTGGGGTTGTTATACAAATATAATAAATCTTTTTTAAACGGCAAAAAAGTGAACCCAATCTTTATTCACTTAATTGTCACAGATTACCAATCAAAATCAACATCTCCACAATAAGTTTCACCATATTTCTGTATTGTGTACCCACCATTAAAGTCACTATAATCCCATAAATCCTCAAATTCACCAACTTTGTAACCACTACTAACATCTATTAGTTCTTTTTCGTCATCACTAGTTAAACTTTCATCATTATCTTCATCATCGAAATATAAGTCGTCATCTAAATAACTATCGTCAGTGTCTTCATCGTCTTCATCGTCTTCAGTGATTAGTTGTCGTTCATCGTAATAACTACCGCCAAATAAAGATTTAAAAGGTGATTTTTCGTTATCCTCTGGTCTTTCATAGAACTTTTCACCTAAAGTTTCGTGTAATTTTAACCCTAACTCAAAAGCGTTTGTAACGTCATCAACTATCACATACTCCGTACTAGTATGGTAGTTGTAATAACCAGCGGCTAGATTTAAACAAGAAAACCCAAACTTCTCCATTAAAGGCCATATATCAGTGTATGGGTGTCTAGCCCAATCTGTAATTCCGTGTTCAAGAATTAAAGGACTAACCTTTTCACCAAAAACAGTTTTCTTACCAAATAGGTTTTTGCCCATTAAAGACATACTCATAGAATTCCCTTTTGGTGAGTCGTATTGTATCGCGTACCCAACATTTTTAAAAAACTTTGGGTCTGCTTGTCTAGAACCTATACATCCAACTTCCTCAGAAACAAAAAACGCCGCTTTAATACTATCCAATTTATCTAACATTTCAAGACAAAGATAAACACCACATTTATCATCACCACCTATACCTGAAGGTGTCATTGTGGTCGTATCAATACCAGTAAGTATTTTTTTACCGTTTTCTTCAAGTTCTACAACTTTCATATTGTGGTTTACATAGTGTACAGTGTCGGTGTGTGAAACGAAACATGGGTAAAACTCTGCGTCACCTTTTGTTACGTATATATTACCAATAACATCTTTATAGTGGTCATAACCTTTTTCGGTTAAAACTTTTTCTAAATAAGAAATCATTAATTCTTCTTCACCTGAGTGAGTGGGTATTGATAATACCTCTTTTAATCTATTTAATTTTAAGTCGTTCATTTAATGTTTCTTTTTAATTGGTTTATAATACAAATATAGTGATAACTTTTTAATTGGCAAAATTAATTTTAAAAAAAATAAAATATTGTATTTATAGGTTAGACAATTAATGTTTACTTTATCACTAAAGTAGTTAAGGTTAACTTATAATAACAGCAAAAATAAAAAAAAGTTTTTACAATGTCAAATCCAAAAGAAAAAAATAATGAATTTCATTTTGAGGTTCCCTTCGATGTGTTACCATTACCGTCAGGTGGACTTCTTTATCCTGGTCAAAAAGATTCTATAAAGGTAGAATTTATGACGGCTTCAGATGAAAACATATTAACATCACCAAACTTAATTAAAAGTGGTAAAGTTATTGATGTTTTAATTGAGAGAAAAATTAAAGAGTCACCGGTACCACTTAACGATTTATTGGTTGGTGATAGAAACGCTATAATGATATGGCTTAGAGCTACTGGTTATGGTGAAATGTACCCTGTCAGGTTAACGGACCCAGTTACAGCTGAAGAGTTCGATTTTGATGTAGATTTAAATAATTTAAAAACTAAACCATTAGGGGCTCAACCTAATGAAAATAATGAATTCACGTTTGAACTACCCAAATCTAAAAAGAACGTTAAGTTCAAATTACTAACTGTGGGAGATGAAAGAGAAGTTGTTTCAAAAAGTGAAAAAAGAGTCAAAGTAACCAAATCACCAATCGTTAATTTATTAACTAGTAGGTTAGAAAAACAGATTGTTGAGGTTGACGGTAATAGGGACCCAAACTACATAAGTAGGTACATACAAGTAATGCCAGCATACGATTCATTACAATTTAGGAAATATAACGATGAAATAGAACCGGGTATTGATATGATGGTGGACGTGGAGGGTCCATCTGGTGAGACCTTTCTTAGCACAATTCCAATTGGACTCAACTTTTTTTGGCCTAACGCCAGAATATAAGTTAGGGTTAACACAAGAAATTTACTATATGGTAAAACATATCAACTTCTCTTATGAGAGTGTTATGTCTTTGCCTATATATGAAAGACGCCTTTACCTCGATTATTTTAAAAAGGAGATGGAGGAAGAAAAAAGACAACATGAAAAAGCTAAAAGGCGTTAAAACATTTTTGCTGATATTTATATATAAAAGTAAAACATGTCTAAGGTTAGGTTAAAAATGCGAGATATCATATTGGAAAAAGATTTTGGTAGTTTTATCACTGGTAATGGAGCTATAGGGTTAAACAAGGTTCTTGATAAAGTACAGTTTGGTAAAAACAAACCACACAAAAGAAGGGGCACCGATGTCGCTAATTCTGAGGATGGTGGGTTATCTAACTCTATAGCGAACGCTATGTTTAGTGCGGACCTAGCTGCAACTAATTTACAGAACATGGGTATTAGGGTTTCTGATATAGATGACCAAGATACTATAGATTCTTATAAAGCTTTAAAAACTTTTCCATTTTCCTTTTCTATTAATAAACCTATAAAGGGGTTTTTTAATGATGAGTCAAAAGATGTGAAGGGTAAAGCTTCTGTTGACCAAAGGAGTAACGCTAAAAAGTTTATTATTTATTTTACCCATGAAGGTGAAAAGGGTGAAGTTGTTTATACAATTAATTTCTCACCTAAAACACTACAAAAGAATTTAAAAGGTACCGCTTTTGATTTACCTATGTTAATTAAAAATGAAGATTACGAGGTTAAAATTTCTATAGGTGGTGAGGGTGGCAAAGAAGGTGAAGAAGGGGATAAAGAAGGTGAAGAAGGAGATAAAGAAGGTGAAGAAGGAGATAAAAAAGGTGAAGAAGGTGAAGTCTCTGGACCTTCAATACCGCCAGAAATAAAAAAGAATAGAAACGAAATTTTTAGATTATTACTTAAAAATTACGGTAAATATGATGGGGCTGTTGTTTATGGTGATGGGTTTAAAAAAATAGAGGAAGCTAGGGAATACGCTAAACTACAAAAAGCTGTTAAAAAGGGTGATGTAGATAAGTCTAAATTAAAAGAGTTTAGGGATGGGTCTAGTAGGGATAGTTACTCTATGATGATTGCTAACTTAAGAAAGTCCTACCCATCTAGTTTTTTTAAGAAACTGGAAAAAGCTTTCCCCGAATTTAATATAACGTACACCAAACAAATGGATGAAGGTTACCTAATGGAGGTTGACAACACTGATAAATATAAACGGTGGAAAATGGTTTTTGGTAATGTTATTGGTAATGATGTTATTGATACTTTAGATGAGAACATAAGAGAGTTTATGTTAGCAACAAAAAAATGGTTCGCAGTACCAATTAAATATAGAGGAAAAGTTCAGTCATATAAAATAGACTTTGATTCAGCTAAAGTTAATAGCTATTGGGGTAAGTTTTATGGGTCAAAAAAAGAATCCGTATTGTCTATTGGTTCCATATTGGAGGAGTTTTTAAATGAGAAGAGAGGCCCTAAAAAGAAGGTAGCACCACCAAAAGGTACTGACATAGGTAAGGGTGAAAAGTGGGATGACAAAGTCAAACCAAAAAAATATTACGATAGAATACTTAAAATAGTTGCAATACCAGTTTTTAATGATAAATCGTCTAAAGAAAGGGACGATAACGATGAACCAACAGTAGTTATAGGTAAACTAAAAATAACTGATGGTGGTGGTAACCCTTTATGGTCTATAAGTGGTGCTGAAAATGTTGTTAATTCCGAATTAAAAAAAGGTGTCTCAATAAGAAAGTCTAAAAAGAATAAAAATACTATAATACTAGAATGGAAAAACCCCATAAAAATAGGTGCTGAATCAACCAAAGCTATATTAATAAAACCAAGTATGGATATTGATGATTTTTCTAATAGAATTATGGGTAGTGGTGTTAATGATGTAGAAGTAGAAATAGGTAGAAAAGCGGGTGCTGACGAGTCACTAGATAAACCTTCCAAAGGTAAAATATCCCTTAAAGTTAAGAAATAGTTATGGGGTTAGCAGAAGATGTAAAGTTACAACAGGAACGTCTTAGGGTTGAGGATGATATTGCTAATAGGGTTGAGAGGCAGACTAAGAGTATGGCCAGTTACCGAGAGGGCCAAAAAGAGGTTAGAGATAACGCTAAACAGATTAAACGTCTTGACCAAGACATTCTAGATATAGAAAAATCTTTAGCAAAAGCTAAGAAAGATGGTATAATATTATCACAAAAGGAATTAGATTTAGCTAAAAAACATAAAGCAGATTTAGCTCAAAAAAGAGCTCAATTAATCGCAACAAATAAAGAGCTAAACAATTCGAATAATTTATTAAAGGCTATGGGTAATAGTATGTTATCCTCCTTTAAGGGTCTAATACCATCCCTAAGTGAAGTAATAAACAAAGTGATGGCACTAGACGATGTCACCAGAGATACTGCCGCACAAATAGGTTTATCTGGTGCTGGGTTTGATGCGTTAAAAATGTCGACTGAAGAGGCTCGACAAAGTGCTACTCTTTGGGGTTTTGAATTAGGTGCTGGAGTAAAACTTATGGGTTCCTTTAATCAGGAAACAGGTAGAGCGGTAATATTATCAACAGAAGCAAGTAAAAAAATGTTTGAGGTTGCGAGAGCGACAAACATGTCAGAAGATGAGATGGGGGCCATGGCCGGCCAAATGGAAGCTTTCGGTATGGGAGCTTTACAAAGTGCTGAAATAATAGGTGGTATTCAGGCTATGTCTGAACAAATGGGTGCTAACTCTGGAAAAGTTATTAAAAAGTTTCAGGCTAACCTAGGTATGTTAAATAAAATGAACTTTAGGGGTGGTGTGCAGTCTTTAGCTAAAATGGCGGCCCATTCAGAGAAGTTTAAGTTAAGTATGGAATCGGTAGCTTCTGTGTCTGAGAAGGTGTTTAGACCTGAAGGTGCTATTGAAGCTGCGGCTCAACTCCAGATGATGGGTGGGTCTTTAGCTCAATTAGGTGACCCATTCCAATTGATGTATCAGGCTAGAAATGCTCCAGAAGAATTAGCTAAATCAATAACTAAGGCGGCTAGAGAAAGTGCTACATTCAATAAAGAAACTGGTGAGTTTGAAATGTCGGCACACGAATTAGATAGAATGCGTGAAGCGGCTAAAGCTTTAGGTATGGACTATTCTGAATTAGTTAAAACGGCGAAACAAGCTTCTAAAATGGAGTACATGGAGAAATTCCTCCCTAGTGGTATGGATTCAAAGGATAAAGATTTAATTCTAGGTATGTCTGAGATGACTAAAAATGGTGCTGAAATAACCTTTTCTAAGGATGGTAAAATGTTTACTGAAAAATTAGAAGACCTAACAGTAAAAGATAGAGCATTGTTAGTTAAAAGAGCGGCGGATGATGAAGAAAGAGCTAAACAAGCTATGTCTGTTGGTAGGATGTGGACATCAATACAAAACGCTTTGATGTTGGTAGCTGTTGAGGTTATGCAACCGTTAGTAGATTTTTTAGGTTCTGGTGCCGGTAAAGAATGGATGATGGGACTCACTAAAGGTTTAATTAGTTTCGCTAAAAGTATTAGAGATTCTTGGCCTGATATTAAAAAGGGGATGAAAAGTCTTTGGGAAAACCTTAAATGGATTGGTTCGTATTGGAAAGAGATATTGATAGGTTCTGCGGTGGCATGGGGAGCGTATTGGGTTGGGTCTCAATTTTTAGCCGGAAAGATGCTTGGTCTAGGTTTTAGGACCACGGCTGGTGTTGGGTCTGGTGACGGTGCTAAAAAAGTTAAGTCTGTAGTAAAGGGAAAACCAGGAGCCGGATTAAGAAGTTTAGCTTCAGGTCTAGGGGCTATGGGCACACCAAAAGTGTTATTTGGGGCGTTTAACCTAATACCAACAGCGATAGGTATGGTTGCTATGGTTCCAGCGATACCGACACTATTAATTTTTGGTAAAGTAAAATTGAAATCTCTTTATAAAAACTTAAGTCAATTAGGTAGAGGGTTAACAATGATGGGGACACCACAAGCTGCGGGAGGTGCTGGTGTATTAGCGTTAGCCGCAATAGGTTTTACTCTTATGACAGCTGGCTTACTTGGTTTGGCTGGTGTAGCTCTTTTAGGTGTAGCGGTAGGTGCGGGGTTAGAGGCATTAGCGGCAGGTTTAGGTGTTTTAGGTGCTTCCGTAGAGATATCTGGGATAGGTATTCTAATATTATTAGGGTTAGGTGCGGCTATGATGATGATGGGTGGAGCAGTTTATTTTGTCGCGGCCGGTATAGCTCTTATTATAGATTCTTTTGTAAATCTATTTAGTGTTGTTAGTATGGATAATATTGGTGCGATAATGATGTTAGGTCCAGCATTAATGTTGGCTAGTTTAGGTATTATAAGTTTAGCGGGGTCCATTGTTATAATGGGTCTTGCGTTAGCAAACCCATTCGGTCTTTTAGGGTTAATAGGGTTAGCTGCGGCAGCTTATTCATTAGGTGACTCAATGAAGGGTGTTGACGCTGATGGAATAACAAAGTCTGTTAACGCGATTAATTCGGTGAATATGGAAAACATTGAAGCTTTAAAATCACTATCAATGTGGTTAGGCATGATGGGTAGTACAGTTAAAATAGAATTCGGTGATATTAATGTTGGTGGTGAAATAGACTTAGTAGGTGGTGGTGGTAAAAAAGTTAGTTCAGACTTATTGACGGATACTGAGTTTACAAATGGGATTAAAAGGATAATCGCTAAACACACATATAAAGATAAAAATGGGACCTAGATAAAATTTTATTAGCTTATTATTAATGCTTTTTATTATTAAATCTTTAATTATTATTAAATCTTTAATTATGTAAAACAGACATTATTATTTATATAGAAGCTGCGCAACAAATTTGTGTAGTAAAACCCAATAAGTAAATATTTATTATAAAAAAGATTATTTAATTATGCCAGCGATAAATCCCAACAATTACAATATAGACTTTTTCCAAAGTTATAGTTTTGGTGATATAACGGATACAAACTATTTAACATATCTTTTTAGTCAAAATTTACCAGACCTACCACAAGAATTAATTGATGGAGCTGCTGGTAACTTTTTATCTAAGTATGATGAGAAGGGGTTAGAAAAAAGCATAAACTACGGACCAATAACAAATCCTGGTAACTTAGATGAGTGGTTATTAGAGGGTAATTTCCCTGTTGACCTAAATGATATTAGAACCCAAACTATTTTAGGTGAAAACGAGTATGGTCCGAAATCTTTAGCTTACCCAGAGGAATTTAATTGTCCAGAACTAGAAGTTGATGAAACAGGGTTTATACAGTACCAAACATCGGTTGGAGGAAACGCTCTCACTAACTTATTGGGGGAAACTTTAGATGCTGTTGGTTTGGGTGGGTTAAACTCTTTTTTAATAGATTTTCCGTCAGAACTAAATGAGATAGCGAACAAAAGACGTTTAACTGAGTTAAAGAGTAGGATAAAAGAAAATCTTATAAATGAAACTGTTGGTAGGGTTAATTTAGACCCAATAGGGTTACTATCTGGGCAACCTTTATTTGGTAAAGATTATAAAATAACCAAACCATCGAAAGGCATACCAATACCAGGGTTAGGTATACTAACAGATTTAGCCGACATTAATCTATTAGCTTTAAGGGGTGACCCACTACCAGATGGTGCTTTTGATTGGGACCAACCAATGTCAGACCCATTTTCAACATCCACGGTAGACATCACAAAGTCACTATTAAAACATACCGGAAAAGGAACACGAGGTTTACTATTCAAATCGTTAGCACCAAATAAATACGGACCAAGAATAGATAGTGATAAATTCACTAGACAATTATCAAGAAAATCAAATAAAGAAGATGAACCAAAAGAAAAACTAGGTTATTTAGCTTTTTCGAATAGTAAAGAATTTAAGTTAAAAAGAAAAGAAAAGAAAAGACGCAAAGAAGATTTAAAAGGACTTGCGGAAAGTGCTAAAACTTTTGGTGCGGATTTTATTGAAGACGTTGAAGAAAAACTTAACGGTGTTAGAAATTCTAGACCAGATATCCCAATCACCCCTACAGAGGCTGATAACCCATCAGTAGCTTTAGTAACAAATGATAAATTAAAAAACCAAGGCTTTGAGTTTGAAAAATATGGTGAAGAAATTGAATATCTATTAAAAGACTATAAAAAAGGGGATGATGATGGACACATTTCAAATTGGAATCGTTGGGTATCAGGCCCCAGAAAAATAACGCCTGGGTTAGATGAATTAAGTTCTTTTGAGGGTACTTGGACAAAAAATGATGGAACATTAGTTCCTGGTTCAAGTCAAGGTCACGAACCAGGTCCACAAGTTTGGAATGATGATTTATATTGGAAAGAACGTAAGGATGACCTCGACACACCTAAAAGGGGGTTATTAGCTTACACACAAAAATTGATTGATAAATCAACAAATATTGCCGGAACACCAGCTAGGTTTATTGGTATGCCAAACTCGGACCAAAACTATGACGCTAAAAGTGGTGATAGAAGACACACACAGATGTCCCAAGGTAATTTAGTTAAAGAAACAAAAGAAAACAAATATTATTGTCGTTCATGGTCAGTAAGAAACGCATACAATAGATATCATGACTTAATAAGACATGATGAACTATGGAGAAATACCCAACCTGGTACTATTAGAGATGGGAAATCAGACCCAAGCACAAAATTAGGTAAGTACACAACATTAAGAAACCCTGGGATACCAAAAATAGCTTGGGAAAAGGACGGACTAACAGAGGGTGATATAATGAAAGCGGAAAAACTAAATAGTCTACTTGTTGATAAAAAACATGTTATACCATATATGTTTTCTATTGAAAACTTAGCTTGGAAAGACTCCCCACATTATAGAAAATTACCAGCATGTGAGAAAGGACCTTTTGGTGGTAGGTTAATGTGGTTTCCACCGTATAACATAAGTTTCACAGATAATACATCCGTTAATTGGGACACGACAACATTCATAGGTAGAGCGGAACCAATATACACATACAATAATACAGAAAGAACGGGAACACTGACATTTTCAATTGTTGTTGACCATCCATCAGTACTTAATAAACTAAAAGATGACGCCTTTAAAACAACAAAAGTTAATGAAGAGGGGAAAGTGGAAACCGTAAGTTCAACTACAAACTTAGAAACATTCTTTGCTGGATGTGACGCTAATACAACAAAAAATATAATAAGGGAAGCTTACAAAGAGATTATACCAGCTGAAGAAACAGTAATACCAAAACCAGAAGAAGTAGAGGAAAAAGAGGTGATAATAGATATTGCTGAACAATTAGATGGTTTAAGTTTTTATTTTAAAAACGCTGTGGGTAGTAGACATAATGATGTGACTGGGGATTATCCAGAATACCCCGAAATTCCTAAAGCAAGTTCTTGTAAAGAATCAGATAAATGGGCTAACTCTAAAACATCCGTCATCATGGGTAGGTGTTTTGATTATAACTATGAAAAGGACTTGTTAGATTGGTATGACAACCCAAAGTTGTATAAAACAGGTTCAGTGACTATGAAAGGGTCGTGTTCTGGAGCTGTTGTTTGTGAAGAGGCCGCTAAAGGAGATATTGTTCAATCAGCAAGCGAGTCAGAATCTGATAATTCAAATGCAACTGCTTATGCATCATATCATTTACTTTTAGAAGAGTCAGACTTGATTCCAGAAGGATTCACACAAGAGGAGTTAGTGGAAATTCCGATATATACATACAACTCTAGAGGTGGGGAAATCACTAAATTATCGTGTGGTAACGGCCAAAAACAAATATGGGGACCAGACACTTCAAAGGATTTGAAAAATTTATGGTATAACATAGGGTCTGGGCAAGGGTATGATAAACAAGAATTCTGTAATCAATGCCTACCAACTACAGGTTCTACAACCACAGGTACTATTATAAGTGCGGATAAATTAGGTTTTAAGGGTAGTAGAAATGGGTATAATGAGAGATTTTTCGGTACAGGTGACGCTGACTCAACACCAGATAGCATACCATATAATAAATCAAACAAAACCCCAAAATTGAACTTGGGTGTGGATAAGGAGTGGTCATTTCAGGTATCAACTGCGGGAGCAGGTGTTATAGGTCAAGGTATAAGCCAGTTAATAGAGTTTTTATCTACCACACCTGAAGGGAAGGGTTATAAAATTATTGTAACTGGTAACGCTAGTAATTTAGGTGATAGCAAATACAACAACAAATTAGCCGATGATAGAGCATTAACAGTTGCGGCATGGATGTACGACCAAATGAAAAAATGTGAGATAGACCATGTTACTACTGAAAATGGTAAAGTTGCGATGGCTGTAGAGGGATTCGAACCTATTGGGTTATATAAAGAAGCGGAAAAAAAATATAGCCCATATAAAGAAAATGGGGGCGTTAAAACTATAGCCAAATCACCTAGATGGAAGGTTAGTGGTAAAGGAGAGGACCAAAGTTCCGGATTAGGCAACAATTCAAATTTAAGTGGTGGTGGTAGTTCAAAAAGTGGACAATTTATTAGAACCCCAAGTAGGTTACACCCATCAGATTCAGAAAACACATGTCAATTAGAATCTAGGAGGGTTGATATACGGTTAGAAAAAAATGAAAAATTAATTAAACCGTATTTAGATAAGTTCCAAAAGGAACAAGACCGTAGAATACAAGGAATTAATGAAGGTTTACAAGATGAATTTAAGGCAAAAAAAGCAAAAGCAAAAGCTGAAGCTGAATCCGAAAAACAGGCCGCACTTGATTTAGCTAAAAACTTTATTAATGAGTGTGATTATTTTATGAAAATAAAAGAAGAGGATTCATTTTTATATGATAGTATTAAGGATAAGTTGAGAAACTTCCACCCAGCTTTCCATTCAATAACACCCGAAGGGTTTAACTCAAGAATTACATTCTTACAACAATGTGGTAGACAGGGACCATCATTTATAGACCCAAACCAACCACAAAATACAGCATTTGGTAGACCACCTGTGTGTGTATTAAGGATAGGTGATTTTTATTTTACTAAAATAATAATAGACTCAATTAACTTTACGTTTGACCCTTTACAGTGGGACCTTAACCCTGAAGGTATAGGTGTACAACCAATGTTATGTAGTGTTGATTTAAACTTTAAATTTATCGGTGGTTCAACATTACAAGGACCATTATCAGCACTACAAAACGCTGTTTCTTATAACTTCTTTGCTAATACGGCATTATATATGCCATTGGAGAAAATATTGGATGAGAGAAAGGATATTAATATTAATGAAAAGAGAGATTATTTCTACGGACCATTTGCTGGGCCAACAGAGTTTGACAACGCGATAGGGGTTGGTAAAAATGAAGAATCTAATGTGGGTGATATAAGTAATGAGTCCGATGAACCCGATGAGTCCAACGAGTCAGAAGAGGCGGCAAGTCAAGGTGAAGGTGGTAACGATGGTAACACACAAAACGCCATTCCAGGTTGTTTAGATACTACTCTAGTTGGTGAGACAGACAAAAGTGCGGCTTTAGAACTTGACATACAAGATAATGTGTCTAGTGAAGTGTGGACAGAGGTTAAAGCAAACCCAAATGACTGGGACGCTTATTATTGTAATGACGAATATCCGAGTCAAATGTCTAATCAAACATTTTGGGTAAAGAAAACGCCTGACATCAACAAAACAGAAGAAGAGATAATAGAGGAAACACAAGATGGTACCGAAGAAACCGGACAACAAAATACAACAACAGATGAAGGTGGGCCGGCATTTAAAGAAGTAAGTTCTTTACGGTACAACCAAGGTGAAACACGCGAAAACGAAAATGGAGCTATAACTATATCTGGGGATTATCTTAACGCTGATAACGGTGTGGGTGTTTTTGCGTCAACCTTACAAGACCCTACAGGTGGATTACTTCCACAGTGGGTATGTGGGCAAATACACCCTGACCTTAATAATGACTACTATGTAACAATAACTAGTGATAATTTTTGTTTAAGACTTGACGGTTCTACTGCTGCTGGTCAAGGTGGTTCTCATACCGCTGTTGTTTGGGATGACCATAACGCTGTAGTAGAAAGCACCGCCAGCAGCAGTGATTACTCAAACGCATATGTTATTTCATCTGGAAATGTACCAATGGAACAAGTTGGTAGGGGACTATTCGCCTTTAATTTAAGCCAATACATGTTAGGTGGTGGGATTAGTTCTTTTCAGGAATGGGCATTTTACGCTGGAACAAATGAGTACGAGTCTACAGACCTGATTGAAAATATAGAAGAGAGAATCAAAAAGGATGGTAAAGCACAATGGGAAACTACATTCTCAATAACACTTAGAGAAAACCAAGCAAGCATTGATAAGAGAGTCGCAAATGGGGGGGATAAATCTCCAAAAAAACAACACGGTAGAATAGAATGTGTGGGGTATATAACTGAGGTAGGTTTAAACACTATAAAAGCGGCTGTAGGAGCACAACCACAATAAAATTAAAAGATGGCAAGAAGATATTACGATAGGTACGAAGAATTTAAATTCGATGGTAAAATGAAGATATTACCATTTCTTAGAATACCAGAAAAAAGTACTGACATTAAAATAAAGTATGATGGAAATAGTAGGCTTGACATTATTAGTGATGACCATTATAATAACCCAAATATGGGGTGGTTAATATTACAAGCTAACCCACAATATGGGGGTTTAGAGTTTGACATACCAGTAGGTACCATACTAAACATACCATATCCATTACAAGCGTCTCTACAAGAATACGAGAGACAAATAATATTATATAAAAATTACAATGGGTTATAATTATGGCAATAGAACCGAAAATATATCGTGATGGTCCGATAACTATAATAGACCCAAACCCACCAAACCAAGTCGTTGAACATGAAGATTTATATATCTACGCAAGTTTAGTTGCTAAAACAAAAGGTAGGAGTTTTTTAACAGAAGGGACTAACGGTGATACATCACAAGAAAATATTAACATAAGCACTGTTGATATGGTTGTGTCTGATACAGCAACTAGTAATGGTAAAAAAAGAGAATTTTTAACAACAGCGTGGTCAGATATTGGCGGTTCACAAATGGATGACGCGGGTAGCAGGGGAGATGTTGAGGGTTTTGGGATAACAAATATAGACATTGAAATCAAAGGTAGTTATGTACCAAAAGTTGTGATAGACTTTGTTGATATTAGAGGGGCCACCCTTTTTGAACAGGGTTCTTGTTCACCATATGGAATGTTCTTCCACTTACCGTACCCAATATTCGAACTAACACTTAAGGGGTATTATGGTAAACCCGCAACATATTTTTTAAATTTACAAAAGTTCAATACAAAGTTTAACACAGAAACGGGTAATTTTGAGTGTAAAGCAGAATTTATTGGGTGGTCCTACGCTTTTTTAGCTGACATGTTAATGGGGTTTGTTAGATGTTCAAACTATATGACAAGCCGTTGGGGAGCTAAAGCATCATTAAGAAAAAAATACGATGAAGCGGTCACGTATTATATGGACAATGGTATTTTTGATGAGTCAGATTATTTCTCAACAGTCGAAAGAGTTTCTATTCAGGGGGGTCATCATGCCGGAAAAGTACAACCATTTTGTAGAAAAGTGGGTGGGGACGATGTTGAGTGTAAATCAATATCTAACATGTTAGACGATATAAGTGCGATAAAAATTTTTTTACAACAAGCTAAAGGGGATGCGGATTATATAGAGATTGCTAACCTAATCACAGTTAGAAACAGTGTTGCCTCTATGAAGGCGGAAATAACCAAATTCACCAGCAAATTGGAACGAGATTTTAAAGAGCAGATTAAGGACACTTTACTCACACAAGCAGCAAACCCAGATGGTACTAAAAGAAATATAAAAGAACTTTACGTCTTTAACCAAGCCCCAGACGATGCACTCAGCACCCTATTTCATGATGTTTGGAATAGACCCATAATAAAAGGTAATATTAATGAAGACAAAGATGGGACAGGTTTTGGTGAGATAACAGCAAACATACCAACAATTAAGGAAACCCCAACTAAAGAACTAGGTCAGCAAAAAGAATGTGGTGGAACACATATTGCTGTAGCGTCAAATAAACAAATAAATGGTGGTTTAACTGGGTGTAAACAAATTGCGGAAGAAGGTACACCCGAAAGATACCAAATGTTAGACTTCTTAGACGACCCCAACATGATGTTCCAAGATGGTATGATTAGGTATTATTTGAATTACCCTAATGTACCTAATACAAACGCTGAAGTTGGTGATTATTACATTGATGTTGGTTTTTTAACCACACTGTTAGATGGCGACATTAATACACTGGATGAAAAAATAGAGAAAAAAAGAAACTCCGTTAAAGAAGCGATAGATGAAGGCGTTATAAGAATATTAGGGTTTAGACCAACAATAAGAAATATATTTACAATTTTGTCGTGTAATGTTGAAAATTTTGTAGCGTTACTTTTAAAAGTTAGTATTGAAGCGGAAGAACATCACAATGAAGAAAACAAACAAATAGAACTTAATAATGATAACAATGGTGGGTCCACCGACCAATTATCGGTATTAAAAAAACAAGCTAATGGCGAAGCTCCAAAAACCATATACCCATGGCCAACATATTATAAGACAAATTATAGGTCTACAGCGAATTATAGTGCTAATAATAGAGAAGAAACAAAAGAACAATATCCAGGTGTAAACGATAAGTTTAAGGATTGGCCAGAGGTTAGATTTATTGAAGATTTTCTTGACGCGTGTAATAGGCTTAATGAAAATGATGAAGATTTATTGGAAGATAAGGAGGGTAGACCAGGTTGGGATAATTATATGCCAATAAACCCATTGGAAAGTAAATATTACAGTAAAGTACAGTTAAAATATAGAGAGAAAATTAAAAGCCTACAGGACTCAACAGCTCTTGATAATGGTATTGCTGAAGTTATAGCTGAAAGAATGTTTGTAACATTGGACTTTTCTTATTTCGACCCAATAAGGTATAACCAATTTAATTTGGGTCTTGGATTTAATTATCCCGGTAGAATAGCAGACACAGAGGAGGGTAACCTGCAGGAAATACCACAGTTTCAGAAACAACGACTTTGGGGTAACACATTGTATAATGTAAACAATGAAGAGACTAATAACCCAGTAATAACATTAGCACGAATAGACGCACACAACTTAATGAGTTGTATAACAGATGCAGATACCCTATCAAATTTAAATCTAAGGTTGTTTAGTGGCGGTGAAGGGTTTTTATCAAAGAAAATCGAGCAGGCATTAAAAGGGGCTGTAGAAGATAGGGACAAACCAACAGACGGCACAAATTCTTGGTTTACTACTGACGCAGAATATACAGATTTATCTGAAAACATATCACCAGCAAACATATTAGAAGATAATGTAAGCTATATAAATAACTACGAAAAGGAGGATGGTTATTGGGCTTACTACCCACAGGGAGGGTATATACGGTTGCTTGGAAAAGCTACTATAGGTGGTTTTGGGGATGAGAATAGTACTACCGCGATGAAAATCTATTCTGATATAAGAAAAATGCAACCAAAATACTTATTCAAACTAGTAGAAGGGGGTGATTTTGAAAATACAATTAATGAAAACCGCGTTGATTTAAATTATAGTCCACCTGGAGACATAACGGATAGAAGACTTAACTTACAAACAGAATTAGGTGATGCCATAAAAGCGTCTTCTAAGCATGAGAACCCCTCAACACAAAAAGAAATGGAGGCGGGTTACACCATACATGATGAAACAAAATTAGTGATGTTCGATGGTAGTATAAATGATTCGTTAAGATTATTTACAACACTAGGGATAGGTGCTGAGTCAGTCGATAACGAATATCGAAGTTTTGACCTCAAATATTCTGGAATACCACTTTATCCAACATCTGACGACCCAACAAATACCTCAAGGATAGCTCCAGGGTGGGGTAGCATTAAACAGTCCTTATACCCCTTTATGCAGAGCACTTATATGTTTTTAGGGAATGAGGGTAATACAACAAAAAGGGGACTGGAAGACTACGCAAATTGGACTAATAGTGGTGGTGGTGGCCAATCAGTTTTCCCCATGAGTCTTACCATGGAACCACCAGGTACAGGAATGTTATCGGGGGTGGGAATGAAGAACTCAAATGATGGTGGTGGTGATAGTTTTCCTGCATTTGAAAACAACACCAAGGACCCCACAAAAATGGGTGACCTTAGTACTGGGTTTTCTACCGCATCTGAATATAATTGGGGTTGGGTACAAGAAATAAACAACCTAATACAAATACCATTGTGGTTGGATAACGTAAATAGATTTAGGAACGCGACCACCGTTGATGGGTTTGAGCCATTATTATCTACAAGTGACCAAACTCTTCACGATGCCCGAACAAGTAATGCTGATTGGGGGTACAAAAGACCCCTTACCACAAGCACTAGTGAGTTAAATCACTCTCCTACAGATGCCGGTCTTACAACAAAACAGATAGAAAGTAGGAATTTAGCTTATTTATTTTTAGCCGGATGTAAAACAACACCTTTTATAACTTGTGGTCAGGCTGAAGCAACAAAAAAAACATTCTACTTGACATCCGATAGTGCAGGAGATGGGGCATACAATTATAGAGGTGACCATTACCCAAAAGCTTTAAGACCATTTGTAACATCACAAGGGCTAATTAAAATACCAAAAATATGGGTTTATGGCATGGGTTCTGTAATGTGGAGATGGAAAATGTATATGGGCACAAATACTGACGGTAACGGAAACATACGTTGGCGACATCCAGCATTTGGTGAAGAACCAACGGGTATGGACCCATTAGCTCAACCTGGTCATCCAGGTGTTGCTTGTGAGTCCCGCGAGGAAGTACCAATAAACGGTTTTAAACTAGGTAATAATGAATGGACTGGAAGAAAAAATAGGAGTAGAACACAAGATGGCAACGTTACCCCAAATAATGGCGGTTCAGTAGTAAGCACATCATGGTCCCTAAATCAAGGTGAGTCTTTCGCGAACACAGTATTTCAAACAGAAAAAAATTTATGGGGTTCTAATATAGACCAACATAAACACACACAAATAAGTTGCTTCTCAAGAGGTGTAACTAGGGTAGACGCGATAAATAGAGCCACATATGCTGGAAACGGGCCAACCTCTCTTGTGTTCAATGGTACAATGGACCCCACAATAGCTGGAACAGAAGTTGCTATTGAATGGCGAGACACTTTCACCTATGGGTGTATGTTCGATTATTATGGTGTGTACAACGCTGACAAGAAATTAAATATGTCTAGACCACAAGGGTGGATACCAAACGCAAACAGCATCCACGCAGGGGTTGAATGGGTTTATCTACCTAAGCCAACTTTGACCTGCCCATTCTGTTGGGGTACATATTACACCTCCTACTCTTACCCCAAAACTAGAGGACCTTGGACCGCCATGTGGGATAATTTTGCTGATGACCGAGGTACCGGTGATGGAGGAAATCTATATAATACTCCTAACGCCACATTAACTCAATTGGGTTGGCAGAATGGTCAAAAAACTTCCGATGACGGTAACCCCCCATTAGAACTACAAATGAGGTCAGCTAAAGAGGCCGCATCAAATAGCTTTTGGCCTGTATTGTGGTGTGCTCCATGGCAACATTTTTACACAGAAGCTATTGCTATCTCAGGAACCAAAGGTTTGCAACACGCAGAAGATGATAGTAGTAACAAATTTGTGGAACAAACAATGTCATTACCAATGTATGACACCATATTTAAGGATTATGTTGGTAATTTTGGTTATTTAGGTGAAAGTAATAATAACTACGCAGGCGTAGATATTACTAAGGTAAAGTTCCCACTAATAGTAGACCTACCAACAGCCTTTATTTTCCCAGATGAAAGACCACTTCCACTTACAGATGTAGAAACTTATACCGTACAGTTAGTAATCAAAGCAAAGCCCCCAAATATGGGTGAGTCAGCTTTATTATGCTATGAGGGCGGTAAATACGCTGAAGTGATGGCATTGTTGCCAACAATCATCAAAGAAAAATTTGTTACAGAATTTGAAACTTGGTGTGACAATGATTGGAGGGGAAAATATTTAGGTGTTGTGGACCCAGTTAACTTTAAACTAGACGGTAATAATAGAACTGGGGACAGAAACGAAGATGTTCAGACTGGACTGTTGGGGGAGTCTTATAGATACGACCAATTCTTTAATTCCGACATATTAGAGGATTTAATGGGGATAACGGCTGTGAAACAATTTACAGACCCAGAAGAAGGTGGTTCCGAAGACTTTTTTGGGGTAACAACATTATCTACTGACGCACAGAATGGTGATGATTTCCAAGAATTACAGAACACCCTAGTTAAAGAATTTTATTACGCCATAATACCGACACCCAGAATATTTAATTTAGATGTTTGGAATGGTGATAAATCTGAATTAAATGGTGAAGGTGTAAGTAAGAACGCTTTTTACGCGAATAAAAAATTAGCTGAACTATATTTAAATAGTTTCCAAAAGGAATGGAAGGACCACTTCCAAGATAAGAGGGAGGAGTTAACAGTAGGACCAGAAAATAGGGATGACGGTTCAGTATTAAATGATGACGACATAAAATTGTCTTTATATAGGTCATTCAAATCAATCGTTGATAAATGGATTTCTAGTAGTACAAAAGTTAAAGCAGGAACTCCTAGCTACTTTTTTAATATAACAGATACTAATGTCGTAGATGACTCAATGGGTTCAGACCATGTACCATTAGCGGGTCATTTTAGTTATGTTAATAGGGTTATGCAAGAAATTGGTAATAAAGCGGTATTAGATGTTATGAGATTAAAAAAGATACCAAAGAACCCAAAAATGAGTTTTTATAACGTAATATCTGATTTATTAGGTGAAAATAACTTTGATTTTTTCCCATTACCGACATATACTAACTTCGCCAATGATAAATCTGACGCAAATTTAAAATCAATGTTTAGGTCTGACACTAACTCAATAACTAAGGGTAGTGGCCCAAACTTTATTTGTATGTATGTCGGTGGGACATCAAGAACTGTATCCTTAAAATCAAAAGGTAGTAATTGCCCCACCGACAATGAAGATATGTCATATAATGATGATGGGTTTTCGATGAGTAATGACGCTGAAAATTCCTTCCCAAAACCAAACGAATGGCAAGACCCATTGGAACCTTTAATTGGGCAAACAAAGAAGGAGTTTGAAGATGAAGTTGGGTACCAAGGAGCAAAAGGTAGAATAGAGGGTAATGGTGTTACGGCTTTTAGGGTTGCGTACGGTATTGAAAATCAAAACATGTTTAAATCAGTCGAGTTAGACCAATCTGAATTTTCTGAAACAAATGAATCATTGTTGGTGATTGATAGATTGGCGAATGGGGGTAATCCAGGTGATAAAACAAATAAAGGACAAAATTTACATAATTTATATTTAACAAGGTCCTATTCATGTACGGTGCAATCCATGGGTAATATGATGATTCAACCACTACAATATTTTGAATTAACAAATATACCTATGTTTTATGGGACTTATCTAATTACAGAGGTAAAACATAACGTTAAACCACACCATATTGGTACAACGTTTAAGGGGGTTAGACAACCATTAGCGACTGTGCCAATAGTAGAAGATATAGCTACAGCGATGAGCTTATCTATGAAAACTCTGGACCCACTATATGGTGTTGATGTGTTACAGACTAATAATGGAACCACAATTGAGATAAACTTACCAACGTCAGCAACATCCATAACAGATTCAGGTGTTGAAATATATGATATTGGGGAAACAGACAAATCAAATTATTATAACCATAAATTCAAACTATGTGACAATTGTACTGTAAAGGTTGATGGTAAATGGGAAGAATCTCATAATGATGACGGTTCACTTAAAGATAGGTGGTGGGTAGCATACAACCAACCAACGTCTAACATAACCCCAAGTAACGTAGAGTATGTTGCCTTACATTGGTCAGGAGGGTACCAAAAGGTAGAAGATTCAAGAACATTACAAAGAAGAGGGTTACATTATCATTATGAGATAAATAAAGACGGTGGTTTATGGAAACTTTCTGACACCAAGAAGATAGCTTATCATGGTCGGCCAATAAATTCGTACTCAATAGGTATTTCTTATGCTGGTGGTGTTGAAGATAACAAGGAGGGGCATGTTTATGTTAGAACAGCGAACGATTGGAACACTGAAGATTTAAATTTAAATGGTAGAGACACATTTAAAGCGAAAAAACAATGGAAAGCAATAATAGAAGCAATTGTTTTAGCTGTAGAAGAATACCCAAATATCAAATATGTAACATCACATCATTGGTTTTCCAGTAGTAAGTCAGATGTTGGTTCAGAGTTTCCTTGGGATACGTTATTAGCGGAACTAGCGACAAGGAATATTCACTTAAAATTGAAATATTCTGGGACAGCTCCAGGTGGTGTTGATTGGGTCGCCGGTAGAGACCCAAGCAATGTTAACAGCTCTAATATTGATTTAGCTTTTGTTGATAATGCACTTGAACAAGAAGTTACAAGGGGTCAACAACCAACGGAACCCAACTCAGTTGGTCCAGGTACGGAAACACAAATAAACGACCCAGGAAACACACCACAAGAAGCTTTAGGTGGGGCAGGTCAAATTACTTAATATTATGGCATTATCAAACTTAGAAAAAACAATTTTAGACACAATAGCTTACTATGAGGGGACATTGGGTAAATCACAAAATGGTTTTAATACTCTTTTTGGTGGTAAAAAAACTATAAATGGGTGGACAGAAGACACAACAAGAATAAGACATAGATGCATAAGACCAACCCCAGGACTTTCAGAGAAAACAATAATAGACGAGGGGTTTGTTGTGTGCCAAGATACGACATGGGAAAGTGTATCGTGGCTTAATGAAACAACGGAAGCGGGAAGGTATCAATACGTAGGGGATAGTTGGGCACTAAAAACAAAAAAGCTTGGGTTGGGGTTTAACGCCCCTATGTCCACGAAAAACCAAAATACGGTAGCCGTTGAGGATGTTAGGCAGGCAGGTGTTACAGAAGCTGACCTAAAAAACGCTTTAAATTCAATTATAAAGTTTTGGGCTGTAATTAAAAAGTTAGAAAAAAAATGGGTGACACTTACTAAGGTTTTGAACGGAAACTTCCATAAAACAATTGAAATGGGTTGGGTATTGTATAAAGGAGCTTACGGAAAATATACTACACCTAATAACGGAACAGCCAGTAATTTAAATACGTCAAATAGTAAAACCATATATATTAACGCAGGTGGGTTCTTCATTCCGAAGTTTGGCACAACAACAACAATAAGCACTACCACAGATTCGGATAAATTTTACGTAAATACGCCAAGTGATAGTGAAGTTAGTAGTGTAATATTTTTTTGGTGTGGATATGAGACCCTATTGTCAAGAAAAAAACAGTGGGACCAAATACCGATAGGGGTTAAAGAAAAAAATTATATTATAATGGGGAACTTTGCGCCATATGTGAATGGAAACTATAATTACTCGGTTGATGGTCTAGTGATACCATTTAAATCTTTTTTTGTTAGAAGTGGGGGGGATTATAAAAAAATGAAAGATAAAAACATAATGGGGTACTCAGCCGGTGGAAGGGTCATATTCAATAACTATGAGAAGTCGCCATTTAATGCTGGGGGTGGCAAAATTGATAGTTATAAAATCTGTGGGTTAATTGACCCATCACTTTCATCACCGATAAATACAGAAGATAGGACTTATAGTAGCAACGCGGTCATGGTTTGGGGTTCAGATGATATGGTAAGTTATAGTTCTTGGGGTGTTAGGTATCCTATATTGGAAAATAAAATAAAAGATGGGAAAGGTTTTGTAACAAAAGTACCTGGTTTAGACCATAAAAAGGCAATCCAAAAATGGTTTGAATTATATGGGACCAAATTTAATGGCGGTGAGACACCACCAGTAAATTCCACACCAAACGCTAGCAAACTAAGGCGTGTTATGGCTAATCTAAAGATTAGGGAGAAAGTATACACTACAGCATACACCGTAGCTCAAATAGCGGCACAAACAAGGCCTAAAAGTAGTGGTACTGGACCAAACTTCATAGTGCCAACAGTTAACCCAAATACTGGGGAATGGAAACTTCTTTTGAATCAAACATATACAGATGGTGAAATGTCAAATGGTGGTGACATTTCTGAAAACATAGCAAGAGTTGCTTCCGCTCTTTTTAGTAAAATATATGAACTAACAGATATAAAAATAAAAGTTACGGGTGGCAATGACAGTTACCATCAATCGTATAATAACAATTCTAGACATAAAAAAGGAAATGGTATAGATTTTACAGTTTCTAAAACATCATCCGTAGATTTAGATAGAGTAATAACCATAATACAAGGTTTTGTTGGTGGTGAGTACCCTAATGTTAGATACCTTGACGAATATAGAGAGGGGACAACAAACGGTACTGGAGCCCATTTTCACTTGTCATGGGGTGCTGGAGAGGAAGGTTTAGCGGCTGCTGATATAGCTAAAAACAAAACCGACACCGACCAAATACCAACATACACGGCCTAACCACTTTATTGTTTTTAATTTTTTACTTAACGTTATTAAATGAAACTAATTAAAATTACAACTAACGATGTTGATATGGTAAAACCATACATGACACCCACTATGTCTTTCGATGAAGGTCTAATAGAAATTATCGTTGGTTGGGACTTAGCTAAAGAAAATGGAGCAAAAATATTAGAACATAAACTTAATAAAAATACATATTGGACATTCTCCCCAAGAGAGAAAAGAAAGTTATTTAAACAACATTTAAACGAATTTTTAGATGATTATTTAAATGATATAATTTCAAACATAGAAATTAAAAATTTAAACCCATTGGGTTTTAAATCAGAAGAAGACTACTTAAAATATATAACAAAGAGCATTAGGGGATGTGAGGGATATTTATATTCAGATAAATTATATGTTTATTGTGATGATACCATACATCACATAGATATCGGTTTATTAAATTTTATGTCATGGAACATAATAAACAAGATTAAATCTTTAATAAAATTAAAAGAGAATAAAGAGATACCGAATCTACCAAAAAATCTCGATACGAAGTATATCCCCTATCTAAATGCAGAAAAAAACAATATTAGTCGCAACATTTATTAAGTTAGAAAATTTAAATGTTTTTTTAGATAAATTAAAAAATGACTTCGATATAAATAAAAAATCTGTTTTTATATTTGAAACAGAAAATAGCGACTTAATATTAACCTATAAAATATTTTTAAATGTTGACGAAAAAATAAATCTTAAAAAAGAACTCACAAAGACAATACAAATACATAAGAAAGGTAACACGTTTTTTACAATTAATTCACTAAATAGATTAATAGAGAGAGACTTCGATTTGGTGTCTGGCAATATTGATTACAGTAACTACCAAATAGAGTGGGAAAAGTATGAAAACACTATGATATCTTTAAAAAACAATAATTTAGAAATTTTACAACTAAAAAAGAAGATTATAGGATAGTGGCATATTTATAATAAAAACTAGTTATGGAAAATACTAAAGAAAATAAAGAAAATAAAGAAAAAGAACTCCAAGATAACTTAAACAATTTTTTAAATGATAAAGAAAATTGTGAGAGTGAAGAGTGTTTAATAAAAAACGCTGACGAGTTAGTCCAAAGAGAACATAAGAAAATCATCACCAACGATGGTAGACAACTATTAAGTGAATATACAGTGTAATGGAAAAAAATAGCCAAAATTTAATTAGCGAAGAACTTAAGAAATTTAATAAAATTATTAATTATAACCCTGACGGTGAATCTTTAATTAGTGAAAAAAGAAGTCGACAACCGTGGCAATATAACGAAGAAGTTATTACTGAAGCTGAACCAGGTGAAGAAGAAGATGAAAGTACTGAAGAATTTGACTTTGGGGCTGAGGAAGGTGGAGAAGAAGGTGGAGAAACACCTACCGAAGAAGAAGGAGCTGAAGAAGGTGGAGATTTTGATTTTGGTGACGAAGGTTCTCCGGAAGATGAAGAAGGTGGAGAAGAGCCATCACCTGAAGAAGATGAGTTTGGTACAGCTGGAGCGTTTTCAGCGTCAGATGATTTAGAATCGGATGAAGAAGAAGATGTTGAGGAAATAGATGTTACAGCTATTGTTTCTAAATCTGACGAAGCTAAAGAAATGGCACAACAAGCGGTTTCAGTTGGACAAGAAAATACTAGTTATTTACAATCATTAACAGACAAGTTATCAAACCTTGAATCACAGTTAACCAAAATGGATTCCATAGCCTCAAAAATTACTAAAATAGAACAAGATATTAAAACACCTCAAGAAAGGTTAGAGTTACGGTCATTAGATAGTTATCCTTTTAATACTAAGTTATCTGACTATTGGGAAGAAAAATCTAAAGACGAAAGATATAGAGTATCCACTGGTGAAGAAGTGTCTAACGGCGATACAAAAGAATACGTTTTAACACCAGAAGAATTAAACGCTGATTATAGTGAGGAAACGGTTAAGAACACATTTAACCCTTTAAAAAATAATTAAAAAAATAACACAAAAGTGTTGAATGGGGCCATTATTAAAAGATTTTGGCCCCATTTTTTGTTTACATATACAAATGTTTCATTATACTTAAACTATATAACAATAATTAATAATTAAAAAAAAAGTAAAATTATGAGTGTACTCGATGCAATTGCAAAACAGTATGAAGGTAGTAAATCTGGGAGCAGTGGAACTTCATACGAACAAGATTTCAGTAAATACTTTGCTGTAAGACTTGAAGAAGGTATTAATAATGGTGAATCAACTATTAGGGTTATGCCACCAAAACAGGATGTCCATCCCGTTAACAAAAAAGAAGACACACCATTTGATGAAGGCCATTGGCATTCAGTTAAAGTTGGTGGTAAGTGGAGAAAACTTTACTGTAGAAAACATAACGATGGGGAACATTGCCCACTTTGTGAGGTTTCGAATGACTTATTTAAGTCATGGAAAGAAACTGGGAATAAAGCTGACAAAGATTTAGCAACACAGTATTCAGCTAAGAAATTTTATTTAGCTAGAATTATTGACCGTTCAAAAGAAGAGGATGGTATTAAATTTTGGAGATTCCCACATAACTATAAAGGTGAAGGTATTCTAGATAAAATTATACCATTATTCACTAAAAAAGGTGATATCACAGACCCAAGAGAAGGTAGAGATATTAATATAATTATGGGTAGAGACAATAAGGGGTATACTAAAGTTACATCTATTTTGTCAGAAGACCCAGGTGTTTTAACAGACCCAAAATCTACAAAAGCTAAAGAATGGGTTAGTGATGAAACTTCATGGAAAGATATCTACAAAGCTCAACCATTAGAGTATATACAGTTAATTGCTGATGGAGAAACACCAGCTTGGGATAAAAGTTTAAATAAGTTTATCGCTAAAGGTGATGATAGTGAAGGTGAATCTTCTTTCAAACAACAAGAAAAAAAGGAAGATGTGCCAGTAAATAATTCTTCTGAAAAGAATGATGAAGAGCCGTTTTAAAAAAAATATAGATGGCTAAGAAAAGTTCAATTAAAAAGAAAAGTTTCTCTTTAGATTCACTAAAGAAAACACATAGCAGTAAGACAAAGTACAAACCGACATCATTCTTTGATGTCGGGGAGGCTTTTCATAAAGCTAGTGGATTACCAGGACCAGTAATGCACAATATTAATATGTTCCTAGGACACTCTAATTCGTCTAAGACCACAGCTCTAATTAAATCAGCTGTATCAGCACAAAAACAGGGGTACTTACCTGTGTTTTTAATTACTGAAAGAAAATGGTCTTGGGAATATTGTGATAAGTTAGGTCTACACTCTGAGACGATAACAGATGAAGAAGGTGAAGAAGTTATAGATGGGTTATTCCTATTCAATGATGACTTTCAAACTATCGAACAAGTTACGGATTTTGCTAACCAATTGTTAGACATACAAGAGAAGGATGGAATGCCTGACGGACCTGATGGAAAACCCTTAAAAGGTTACCTATTCTTATGGGACTCTGTAGGTTCAATACCTTGTCAGATGACCTTTGACGGTAAAGGCGGGTCAATGCACAACGCTAGAGTGTTAGCTGATAAAATTGGTATGGGATTAACCTCTAGAATTACAAATTCAAAAAGAGAAGATTATCCTTACGACAACACACTAGTGATAGTAAACCAACCATGGGTAGAATTACCCGACAACCCTTTCGGCCAACCTAAGATTAAAGCTAAGGGGGGTGAAGCTATTTGGTTAAACTCAGCATTAGTGTTTTTATTTGGTAACCAAAAGAACTCTGGAATATCACAACTAGACGCAACTAAGGATGGTAGAAAAGTAGCCTTCGCAACGAAGACAAAAATATCCATTCTTAAGAATCATGTTAATGGTTTGGGGTATAAAGATGGTAAGATTATTGCAACACCTCATGGATATATTGAGGACACGAAAGAATCAATCAATAAATACAAAGAAGAGTACGCTGAGTATTGGAAAAGTGTTATGGGTGGTGACACTTTCAATCTTAACGAAACAAAAGAACCTTTAGGTTTATAGAATAAAAAAAGTAATGAAAGTAAATTATAATAGATTATTAGAATTAAATAGAGAGGCGTTAATTGATAACGAAAGAACCCAGTTAGCATCTTTTTATATAATTCAATCATCTATAGAAAAATATATATCAGGGGATGTAATACCCCAAGAAGCAATAAATTTATTACTTGATATGGGTGTTTTGGAACCCACTGAAGAAGATATTGCAAGAGAACAGATTGTTGGACCTTTTAATTTTAGCCAACATGGGCCTACGAACACCTAGAGGAAAACCTAAAAAAACAAAAACCCTTATCGTTGATGGGAACGTTTTAATGAAACGTTCTTACAGTGGTGCTAAACATGTTTTCCATAAAGGTAAACATATAGGTGGTATATCCGCCTTTTATGGTACACTAAGAAAAATCATTATAGAACATAAGATAGATAAAGTAGTTATCACTTGGGATGGAGAAAGGGGTGGAACCCTTAGATTAGACTACTACCCTGAATACAAAGGAAATAGACCTAGGTTTTTCGATAAGGAATATGAATTACAAAAACTAAGGGTTAAGGAATATGCTGAAGATTTATCTATTAGACAGTACGAACACCCAGACGTTGAGTCAGACGATTTAATAGCGTTCTATTGTTTAAATAAAAAAAACAATGAAGACGTTGTGGTTTACACTAACGACAGAGATATGTGTCAGTTAATAAATGAAGAGGTGACACTTTTCTTAGCCGACAAAAAAGTGATAGTAGGTATAGGCAACTACCATTGGTATTTCCAACACCATTACACAAACGCTGGGTTAATAAAAATTATTGAAGGGTGTAAAAGTGACTTTATAAAGGGTGTTGACGGTGTTACAGAAAATACATTATTAAAACATTTTCCACAACTAAAAGAAAGGAAAGTTACATTAGAAGAGATTATTGAGTCAAGTAAAAAAATACAAGAAGAAAGGGAAACACCACTTAAGGTGTTAACAAATATAATAGAAGGCAAAACAAGAGGTAGACATAGAGGACCACTTTATGAAATAAATAAAAAAATAATAGACTTAAATAACCCTTTATTAACCGAAGAGGCTACAGATAATGTAAAATATTTAATAGACTTACCCATAGACCCAAGTGGCAGAGATACTAAGAATGTTTTAAAAATGATGATTGAAGACGGTGTCATGTACGCTCTACCAGGTGGTGAAAATGGTTACTTAAATTTCATGGAACCATTTATCAAACTAGCAAAAAAAGAAAAAATAAACTTTAAAAAACAAAAAAAATGAAAAAATTTGAATTTATACTTAGCATAAACGGCAATATTATTTGTCAAAGGTACTTCTCAGTTAAACATTTTAACCCAAAGGTACTTAGGTCTGTTGATTTAACTGAATGTGCTGAAGAGTGTGTTAGATTAATACAGAAAGATTTAAAAAATAAAACATACGAATATATGTACAACAGTTATAATCCATATAGAAAACAATTACAGGAAGACATTATGGTGGAAAATATATATGACAATGAGGATGTTTTTGATTTTGAAATTAAAATGGACGAAAGAACTATAATCAAAAAAAGGTTTACGGGTAATGTTTATCCACAAAGAGTTAGATATTCGGTGGATGTAAGAAAGATAATCCCCTCTATAATTAAGGAAATACAAGAAACATTTTATTTACAAAATTTTACTGTGGAATATAGCGGAATCGTATTATAAATATCTATTTATTATTAAATCAAAACTTAATTTATATGAGTAAAAAAGTTACAACTCTAGGATATCTAGGGTATAGATTTCAGACAGAGTTCATAAACCAAATACTACATCCAGCTAATAGAAATTTTGCTGATAGAATTATAGATATTGTACACGCAAAATATTTTGATAATGAATATTTCAGACTTATTATAGCGACAGTAAAAGACTATTTTGAAACATTCGAAAAGGTACCAGCTTGGGACACACTAGAGACTATTTTAAAGGTAGAAATAAAAGATAAAATAACACAAGATTACGTCTTTGAAATAACCAAAGAAATTAAAAAGATAGAGGTAGGTGATTGGGAATATGTACAAAAAGAATCTTTAAATTTTTGTAGACAACAAGAACTTAAAAAAGCAAACGATAAGATATCTAAAATAATCGATAATGGTGAGTTTGGTAGATATGAGGAGTGTGCTGATATCATGAAAGAAGCTTTATCTGTTGGAGCTGAAAAAGATGATGGAACATCTATAAGTGAAGGTTGGGACACAGTTCTAGAAGAGGATTTCAGACACCCAATACCTACGGGTATAAGTGGTATAGACAATCTAACTGACGGTGGACTATCAAGAGGAGAGTTAGGTGTTGTATTAGCACCATATGGTGTTGGTAAAACAACAATACTAACTAAAATGGCAAACACGGCTTACAACGCTGGGTATAATGTTTTACAGATTGTTTTTGAAGATAGACCAGATGTAATAAAAAGAAAACACGCGGCGTGTTGGAGTGGTATTGAGTTAAATTCTTTATCTGATGACAAAGAAAAAGTTATTGAAGTTATAAAAGAAAAAACAAACAATAAAGAAAATGATTTAGTGTTAAGGAAATTTTCATCTGAAGGTGTTACAGTAAACCACATAAAGACATACATTAGACACCTAATCTCAACTGGGTTTAAACCTGACATGGTTGTGTTAGATTATATTGACTGTGTTGAATCAGCTAGAATATATAACGATGAATGGTCGGGTGAAGGTAATGTAATGAGAGGTTTTGAATCTATGTTAACTGAATACAATATGGTTGGGTGGACAGCTGTACAAGGAAATAGAAGTTCCATATCTTCAGATGTAGTAACGGGAGACCAAATGGGTGGTTCTATAAAGAAGGCTCAGATTGGACACTTTATAATGTCAGTAGCTAGAACATTATCACAAAAAGAAGGTAATAGAGCGACAATAGCAGTCCTAAAATCAAGATTCGGTAAGGATGGGGTTGTTTTTGAGGATTGTACATTTAATAATGGTACGGTGTATATTGACACAGATACTTCAGATACTTTTTTAGGTTACGAAAAGAAAGTTGAAGTTAGAAAAGAGGAAAACACTAAAGAACGATTAAAAATAGCTAAATTAAGAAGAGAACAAAGTAGTTCTGAACAAAATTAATAACAAATTTAAAAAAAAATAAATAAAAATGGAACTATCTAATAAGATTCTATCAGACATTACTGTCTACATGAAGTACGCTAAGTACCTACCAGAACTACAAAGAAGAGAGAGCTGGGATGAATTGGTTACCCGTAATAAAAACATGCACATCAAGAGGTACCCAAAACTTAAAGATGAAATAAACACGGTGTACCAACTAGTTTACGATAAAAAAATACTACCCTCTATGAGGTCAATGCAATTCGGTGGTAAACCAATTGAGATATCACCAAATAGAGTTTATAATTGTGCTTATCTACCTATAGACAGTGTTGAAGCTTTTAGTGAAACAATGTTTTTACTTTTAGGTGGAACAGGTGTTGGGTACTCAGTACAAAAACACCACGTAGCTCATTTACCACCAATCAATAAACCATATGAAAAAAGGAAAAAAAGATTTTTGATTGGTGACTCGATAGAGGGTTGGGCTGACGCAATCAAGGTATTAATGAAATCATATATTGGAGATAAAAGAAGTTCTACAATAGAGTTTGATTTTTCTGACATCAGACCAAAGGGAGCTATGTTAGTAACATCTGGGGGTAAAGCACCAGGACCACAACCACTTAAAGAATGTTTACTTAAAATAGAGGGGATACTAAGTCAAAAAGAAGATGGTAATAACTTATCAACAATAGAGACACACGATATCGTTTGTTATATCGCTGACGCTGTATTGGCTGGTGGTATACGTAGAGCAGCTTTAATATCTTTATTTTCAGCCGATGATGATGAAATGATTTCTTGTAAAGCCGGTAATTGGTGGGAACTTAACTCACAAAGAGGTAGAGCTAATAATTCAGCAGTTTTAATGAGACACAAAGTAACGAAAGAATTCTTTTTGGATGTGTGGAAACGCGTTGAGTTATCTGGAGCTGGTGAACCAGGTATTTATTTCTCAAACGATAAAGATTGGGGCACAAACCCATGTTGTGAAATCGCACTAAGACCATTCCAATTCTGTAATTTATGTGAGGTAAACGCTTCAGACATTGAGAGTCAAGAAGACTTAAACGAAAGAGTTAAAGGGGCAGCATTTATTGGTACTTTACAAGCTGGTTACACAGACTTTCATTATCTTAGAGAAGAATGGAGAGAAACAACAGAGAAAGACGCTTTAATTGGTGTGTCTATGACAGGTATTGGTAGTGGTACTGTTTTAGGGTATGATATGGGTAAAGCGGCTAGCTTAGTAAAAAGAGAAAATAATAGGGTTGCTAAATTAATAAACATAAACTCAGCGGCTAGATGTACAACAGTTAAACCAGCAGGAACAACATCTTTAACTTTAGGGACATCATCAGGAATACATGCTTGGCACAATGATTATTACATTAGAAGAATTAGAGTTGGAAAAAATGAGTCTATGTACAAGTACCTATCCCAATCACACCCAGAATTAGTTCAGGATGAATATTATAGACCACACGATACTGCTGTTATTGAAATACCACAAAAATCACCAGAGGGAGCTATATTAAGAACGGAATCACCTTTTGAGTTATTAGAAAGAATCAAGAAAGTTTCAAAAGAATGGGTAAATCCAGGTCATAGAAAAGGTTCTAACACACACAATGTTTCAGCCACAATTTCATTAAAAGAAGATGATTGGGACTTAGCGGGTGAATGGATGTGGGAAAATCGTAAATCTTATAATGGTTTATCTGTATTACCTTACGATGGTGGGTCATACGTTCAAGCACCATTCGAAGATATTAAAAAAGAAAAATATCTAGAAATGATGAATTCATTGATGGACATAGACTTAAGTAAAATTGTGGAAACAGAAGACAACACCGACTTAAGTGGTGAGCTTGCTTGTGCAGGCGGAGCGTGTGAAATAGATATAGACTTATCTAGTATTGATAAAGTAGAGGGTACAAAAACATAAAAAAATGTTAAATAATAATTAAAGCTTCTACGGAAGCTTTTTTTATGCTAAAAATTTACATTTTATATTTTTAGTATAAATTATATAGTTGAATATTTATTAATAAAAAGAAATGGCTGAAAAATACTTAAATATATCATTCCCATTTGAGGAAGACCCAAAAGGTAAGTTTTTAAAAATGGAAAAGACAAGTAAACGTGCAATTAAATCCGATTTACTACATCTTTTATTAACACAAAAAAGACAAAGACTTTATTTACCATCTTTTGGCGTTAATTTAAGGCAATATATTTTTGAACAGAACGATGGTATAATTCATAAATCCATACAATCAGAAATAGAGGTAGCAATAAAAGAGTTTATACCAAACCTAACAATATTAGAAATAACAGTAACCAAGTCAGAGAGGAACGAAAAAGCGGCAATAGTCAGATTAGACTATAAAGTCACCGCATCCGCTTTCGCTGGTACTGATTTTATAGAAATAGAATTATAAAATGGCAGCAACAAACAAAAAAATTAATTACTTCGCTAGAAATTTCTCAGATGTAAGAACAGAATTGTTTAATTTTGTTAAAAAATATTACCCAGAAACATTCCAGGACTTTAATGACGCCTCTATTGGTACAATGTTAATAGAGTTAAATGCGGCAGTATCGGACATGTTATCGTTTAACACTGATAGAATGTTCCAAGAAACACAATTAGATTTTGCACAAGAAAGAAAATCAATACTAAATATAGCCAGAACATTAGGTTTAAATGTACCGGGAAAAAGACCCTCAGTATCTATAGTAGATTTTTCTGTAAACGTTCCCGCGGCTGGGGATACATTTGACATAAGATATGCACCAAAATTAAAATATGGAGCACAAGTTTTGGGTGGCGGGCAAAGTTTTGAAACACTTGATGATATTGACTTTAGTGAACCACTAAGTGTTGGTGGTATCGCTAACAGGCTAATACTACCAAACTTAAATAATAATGGAACACTAGTTGGGTATCGGTTAGTTAAAAGAGAGTTTGTTGTTGCTGGGGTTACAAATGTTTATAAAAAAATTATATCAGAAGCTGACGCTATACCATTTTTAGAGGTGGTACTACCTAACAACAATGTTATATCTGTAGAACAGGTGGTATCTTTAGAAGGCACTAACCTACAAGGTAACCCAACGCTAAACCAATTTTCAGACCCAGACATAAGTTGGTACGAAATGGATTCCTTAATGGAAGATAAAATTTTCACACAAGATAAAACAAGACAAACAGATAATACAACAATCACGCCAGGTAAGTGGGTTAACACAAATAGAAGGTTCATTAGAGAATATACCGATAAGGGGTTTTGTAAAATGACTTTTGGTTCGGGTAATGCCGACCAAGAATCATTAGAAACTTACGCTAACAATAATTTCACATTAAGGATAGGTGATTTTATAAACACAACAGCTATGGGTGAAATACCTACAGTTGGCACTACTATGTATATTAGATATAGAACAGGTGGTGGAGCAAACGGAAATGTTGGGGCTAACACATTGACAGCAAAAGGCACCTATACCATGAAAGCTAATGGGCCGAGTAGTCAGATAAATCAAAGAGTAGAACAATCACTAACCGTTAATAACCCAGTTCCAGCTTTCGGTGGGGCAAATGCACCAAGCACCGAACAAATAAAAAAAATGGTTAGATATAATTTTTCTTCACAAAATAGGGCTGTAACACTAAAAGATTATGTTGTGTTAATTGACAAAATGCCAGGTACGTTTGGGATACCGTTTAGAAATAATGTATCTGAAAGACAAAATAAAATAGATATAGCTATATTAGGGTTAGATAGCCAAGGAAAGTTATCCAACTCGTCCTCAAACACATTAAAAGAAAATATAGCCTCATGGCTGGCCGATTATAGGATGATTAATGACTATGTTTTAACTAGGGATGGTAAGATTTTTGATTTAGGGTTTGAAATAGATATTTTTATAGACAAAGCTTTCCCAAAGGGTGAAGTTGTAGTAGGGGTAATAAATTCTGTACAAAAATATTTTAAGGTACAGGATTGGGATATGGGTGACAATATATACCTATCACAATTGGTCGAAAACATAAATAATGTTGCTGGGGTTTTAAACGTTACAGACTTCAAGATATATAATAAAACGGGTTCACCATATTCATCTAATGTTACGGTCCAAGACATATTAGATAACTCAACACTACAAATAAATTTAACTGAAGATTTCGCTTTATTCGCAGAGTACGATTCCATGTTCCAAATAAGATTCCCACAGACAGACATAAAGGTTAGAATTAAAGAATAGTTATGAGTCAGATATTAAAAGTGCCAAAAGAGTTAACCAGTGTTACAGCATTAGAAACAGCCACTTTTATAAGTCTTGAATTAAATTATTCCACAAAACCACTAATAGAATATGATTTGGTTAATGTGGTCAACCAACAAGAAGTTTTTGATAGGGAGAGAATCGCTGTTAGAGATTATAGATTTTCTGGTAAAATAAATATTTATACAGCAAATGAGTTATCACCTTCAACCGCGACTGTAACGGGTGCACTAAACGAGGATTGGGACCCTTTATTTGATGGAGAACCTCAAGTAACGCCTAACAATTGGTTACTACAAATACTATACCCACACAAAAAAGACCCCAATTATATTATTAGTTATTTTGGTGCAACTTCAAATATAAATTCAGAAGCAAACATGGGCCCACAAATTAAAAGTTTAACACTTGCATCACCAAATGGTGATGAACAAAAGTTAGGGGTAAAATGTGTACAAAAACATAATCTAAAAGTGGATGACTATATTTATCTATATAATAGGGAGATACCACAAAACCCATATCGTGGAATATATAAGATTATGAGTTTGGGTATAGACGGTGAAAATTTTGATACAGAATTTGTTTTAGATACACCATTTATTAATGACTATCTTATACCAAGTAATTATCGTAAAATTGTTAACACAACACAAATGGATATTAATTTTGAAAGTCAGGTAGAAATAAATTCCGTTACAGTTACAGACCAAAATGGTGGGGTTAATGGGTCATTTACTAACATTGATGAGATATACTTAAAAATAGAGACCCAAACCCCACACAACCTACTCATACCATTTTCAGCGTCATTTCCGTTAGGGTCTAACTCACCATCATATATTCCACCACAAGAATTTATACCATCATATATAGATTTAAGGGGTAGTGGTATTTTAAATGGAATTTTCAAAGTAGAACAAATAGTAAACAATAACACATTTATAATAAAATATGTCTTATTTACAACAAGCCCACTAACATCAAAAGGTCAATCACAAACATACACAACCAATAAACCCACATATAGGTCGTTAAATGGTACACCATCAGAATATTATGTTAGAAAATATAAAGTTTTAACAACAAATAAATACGACACATATAAATGTGCTTTTAGTACAAGCATATACCCTAAAACAATAATTAATTCTTTAGGTATTGCTAACGATACGTGGTTATACCATTTTAATGAAGATATAGATGTTGGGCCACTATTAGACCACAATAATAAACCATTAACAGAAATGTATTTGGGGTTTATTAAAAGGTCTGGGCAAAACACTTATCCATGGTCAGACGTTATTTCCGGATGGGAGTTCAATAGTAAAACAATATTACCAACCAACAGTTTAGAGACAATATCTATTTTTGTTCCTGGTGGAGTTGGCTCAATAGAGAAACCAAATAACCTATTTGATTATATAGGTGATTACTCAGAATATAATAGTTTTGAAATAGAGGAAAAAGTAATATCAAAGATAGTCCATAGATTTGGAATAAAGAGTAGCCCTAATACTAACGCGTATTTTTTAAAGCCATTTAAAAAACTACAAATAATGAATTTTTCTGGCATAATAGAAACTAGTAGTATAAATGAGCCCACCGTTGGGATACCTAATTATGCTGAAAAATACCCCGATGGTAAGATAGCGTGGAAAGATTTATTAAATATAGGGTTTATAGAACCCGATACCGGAAAAGGTGTTGATTACCCATTTGTTAACGGAAAACATTACTTCTACGGAGGTTATAATTTCTATATAAGAAGACAAATACCTAACGAAGATAAAATAGTTAACCAAGGGGATTTTAAAGTTGGTGAAATACAAGACGTTTGTTAATGGAAAGGTATAGTGTAAATAAAGTTAAAGGTCAAGATGTTAATATCGGTATCCCATCGGGGTTAAGTTTTACGCAGATAGGTTTGGGTGAATCAATAGATAGGTTGGTTGAGGATGAGACTAACAAAACAATAAACCCATACCAAGATGAGGAACAAATAGCGTATAAAACTACGGATGTAAATGGTTTTGATATATCCTTTAGGTTTTACAATAGAAACACTCAGATGTATGAGGAAGATTATTCTGTTATGGGGTTTAATACCGTAACTGGGTTAACAAAAAATTCTTTCACTAAAAGTTTTTTTAGGCTTTATTTTTATGATAAAAATGAGTCTGAAAATAGAAATTTAGTTTTATTTGAAGAGTTGGACGTTACAGGTACGATAGTACCTAAGCTTAAACTAAAAAGGGTTTATTGGTTTAGAAATAGTGAACTATTTAATACAACTAATGAAAATAAAAACCTATACATAGTCGGCAGATTTTTTAATGCTTTAAACGGCAAAGTATATGATTTTTATAATCTACCACTAACTTATACCGCGCCAATCACTATAACAGAGTATAGTCAAAATCCTGATTGGTGGACAAGCCCAACAATGCTAATAAACCCAAACATTAATAACGGTAATTATAGTATAGCGACAATACCATTCGTTGGGGCAAACACTACTAACACAATTACTTTAACTGAAAGAGTCATATTATAGTGGAAAAACACGAAAGAGATATCAAGATTAAAAGAATTTTAACGACTATAGACACCGATGGTGATGGTGTTGATGACACTATTGCCTATCTAAATAAAGAGGACCTATTCCTGCCGATACTTTTAAAACAAAGTATTAAAGATTTGGGTGTGTATACTGACCATAAAGAAAAGGAAGAAACTATTGATTTAGGTAGTTTTTGGGTTACGAGTAATGATGGTACTAATGACGGTGGAACCAACCCAATAGGTAGTGGGATAACAAACACGTATGATAATGGTGAAACAGACAATACGGATTCTACCTTAGACCAAGTTGGGTGTATGGATATGGAGGCGTTAAATTATAACGAAAACGCAACAGAAGCGTGTAATGGTTGCTGCAATTATTATGAAGATAATACTGAAGGTGGTGGTACTGGTGATGGTGATGGTGGTGATGGTGGTACTGGGTTAGATGCTGGTGCTGGGTGTTATCATTTATCATCAGGTTGTGTAGAAACACCCCCAAGTTACGTGGACATGGCAGCCGCGGCTGCGGATTGGTGTTCAGGGGGTTGTACCAATCTAATTACCGGTTGTGCACCGAATGGGTGTGGTGGTACAGGGTGTTGCCCAGGACCAGCAGGGTCTTTCCATGTGTTGACTCAGTCCGAAGCACCCGACCTTGATTATAACGGAACTTACGCCAATGGGTGTAACTGTGATGGGGGTGGAAGATTCATTATAGGTGTTGGGAGTCTGGGGCAACTACCATATCATGATACTGGTGGTTGTATCCTTTCAGGGGATGGGTCCAACGATAACCCATACGTGTATGGGACTACTCGTAGGTGGAAATTTTACTGTGTACCAAATTAAAAAAAATTAAATTATGTTTATAACAGGACACACTAGCAATAGATTAAATGATATTAAAACTTTAGATGTCAACAACCCATATAAAGTTGGGGTTAATGGGGTCTTAAATGTGCAAACAGATTTTGTTGAATACGAGATTGATGATATACTATATAAAACATTTTTTGACTCAAACGGTTCATCAGGTTCGAAATCGACACACAAAGAAACAAGAAAATTAAAAACTTACACCACCCCAAACTATGTTAATGAACCATATAGACAAGATACAACGTACAAAGTTCAAAATAGTGATAATTTTGAACTTTACCCACTAATAAAAGAAGAAAATAAATTAGAACAAGTTTTTTTGCCTGAAATAGAAGATGAAATATTTATAGAGAGGGGTGTTGGTAATATATACGAAAAACATATGAGATTAATGGACATTAATAACATAGGGCAATTAGAAATCTATAAAAATGGGTTTTATAATATAAAAAGAATTTAATTATGGCAATAGGCAATTACGGAACAAAAAGACTATCTAGTGTACCGACAGGTGATATAGAAGTATTATATAGTTATGTTGGAAACAGAAATAAAGAACCAACTAATGATTTTAAATTTGTTGTTGGGGGTGGATTAACAACATTAAATCAACCAGACGGTGATGTATTACCTGGTTATTTTAATTTAAAATTACCCGCAGACCAATTTTCTAATGTGGGAATATATAACATTATGATAAGACCTAGAATAATAACAACAACAATCACCGATTGTGGTGTATTAGCCGCATTCCCAAAAATAAAGGGAGTTGTTTTAGATGCTAACGGCTTAGGTGATTTAGACTCTTTAGTTGGGTCTAGAATTGAGTATTATAGTGACGGCATAGCGACAGACACATTTACAATTATAACATCAGCCAATAGAGCGGAAGCGATAACACAAAACTTACCTAGTACTACACAAAAATCTATTAGATATAGGTTTAACAACAACTCTAACTTAGTATTTTTAACTGTTACCCCATCTTCAGCACCAACGGTAAAACCAAATAGTTTACCATATATAGGGAAAACTGGTCAAAAAATTAAAATTAATAAAACAATATTTGACCCAATGCTAATAGAATTAGAACTAACAGAATACGACATTAATTCATTAGCGATAGGGTTATATGGTAACCAAGCTAAGGGAATACAAGACGGTATATATACTTTATATAACTTTAGTAATGAGATTTATAAACAATACAATCTTTATGAAATACAAGACCAGTTTAGTGGTGAACCACTTTATGAAATTAGAGAAAAAAGGGTCAATATAGACGAAACTAAAGATTTTGATAGAATAACTAGTGTTGGACAATAAATAAATTAGTCAATGGCAACAAAAAAAGTAATACCAGGTTCGTTAACAGATTCTTATAAAATAGGGCAAGGAGATTTTGCACCAAATTTAGTGGGTAATCAGTTTACAGACCCCAACGCCTTTTTTACTTTAGGTAATTTTGACATAACCTCAAACTACCAAGGGAGGGTTGCACAGGATTTTAAATTAGGGGAATGGTCCGACTACTATTGTTTAAATAATTTAGATATTACTGAAGCTGAATTACAAACAATAGTTTCAAATAATATATATGTTAGGTTAAACTATGATAAAACCAACATCGGTAGGTATGTTTATTTTGGTAGTTTTTACAAATTTTTAGAGGACACAATACAAGGAATAATTGTAAAATGGCCAGCCGCATTATCTGTCACGGTAAACGCAATAAGTAATACCCAGACAAGACCGTCTGGTATAAACACAATATTGGATTTTGATTACGACCCACCAACAGATACCTCAACATTTAAAACACCAATTGGTGCGGTAAATAATCCGTATAATTTAGATTACACTAAAAACCCATTTGGGTCGAACAACATACCATTACAAATAAACGACTATATTCTAAGTGATGAGAACAATAATGAGTTTGTCATTGAGGGATTGACTGGTAAGACAACTGGTGTTAATTATATATATTTTAAGGTTAGGGGTAAACTTTTTAATGGATTATCTGGGACCACTTTCGCTCAAAAAGAGTTTCACGTAAAACCCATTAAAAAAATAAGGGATAAATTTTTTACAAATCTAACAGATTTTCAAAACCTTTTACTAGACAGACTAACAACGCCAAAGTATAACTTTACGATAAATGTACCATTTAAATATGAAGATGGTGATATTGGGTTTACACTTAGGAGTTTCGCTTGGCCAACATCTGATGGGTATAATTTAGATATAAATACGTTTAGTTACCAAAATTATGTTGAGGGGTTATTTGAGATAGCCTCTTTATATGATGAAAATAAAACCGATTTAGTTTTGAGAAGATTTGTTTCTGATTCTATAATAGAATACGATACAGAGGGTGATGGGACTTCAAGAACTGGTATGCGAGTTTCTAAATTATTAAGGGTATATGGTGTAGAATTTGATGTAGTTAAAAAATATATTGACGGCATTTCATTCGCTAATGTGGTTACATATAGTAAAAAAGACAACACATCGGATAGTCTAATAAAAATTATGGCAAAAACGTTAGGTTTTGACACTTTAATGACAACTGGTAATGGTTTTAATTTATTAGAAAATGATGATGAGGGCGATGACCCCCAATTTTCAGGGTACTCAAGAGAGTTATCCGCAAAACAAATAGATGTTGAATTATGGAGAAGGCTAGTTATAAACGCTTGGTGGTTATTTAGGTCAAAAGGTACTAGAAAAGTTTTAGAGTTTTTTATGAAACTATTTACCATAAATAATTGCTTAGTCACAATGGATGAAAGGGTGTATTTAGCCAAAAATAAATTAGATTTAAGTGTGGTTAGGAGCCAATTTAACAACTTATTTGGTTCTGATTATTTTGATTTGAATTTTGATACGTTCCCATTTGATACTTATGGGTTTCCTAGAGTTCCAGCAGATACAGAAACTTTTTGGTTTCAGAATGATGGTTTTTGGTATAATGGTGGGAACATAAGAACCACAGGCAATAACCCACATTATGGTGTTTACGATTTTGGTCAAAGGTATTGGGATAAGTTTAGGTGTTTTGTTGATGGTTTCCAAAGTACGGTTAATCTTAATAGAACAGAACCATTAATCACTAATTATTTTACAGAGTATAATAATGGTACATTTACACCAGACGAAAGTGGCCAAGCCTTATCTAATTACGGTGAAGAAATTTTACCAAATCTTGTAAACCCAGATGACAACATAAATGTTTTATCTTCTGGTCTAGTCTCATTTGGTGATGTAGACGGACCAACTAATGTTATAGATAGTGGTAACACATACTCATTAAGAATAACATTTCAAGCCGGAGAATCGGAACTATGTAATGATTGTCCAGCAGACTTAACTTTTGGTCAAGATGGGTTAATATATATAAATAATTATGGAGAAAGTGTTCCACATGACATTGAAGAATGTTGTGACTTTTATTGGTTACCAAACACGGTAACCCCCACACCAAAATGTGCTTCAACAACGGTAAACGTTAGTGGGAAAGGTGAGGCGGTTTTATATTATGTACCGTGTGGTAAAGATGAGCAGCTGATTCAACCCTTACCATTTGGTGACTTTACTTATTGTTATAATACAGACTACCTACCCGTCACCACGACAAACTTCGCGACTGTAACCAGTTCAATAGCGGTTGATGGGTGTGTAGATGGTCCAGGTAATGGGGAACTTGTGGTAGCTAAACAAGAAACTAATGGGTTTAGTTTAAATATGTTAGAAACAATAGTAATACCTACAGCCGTTGTTGATTGTAATGACACGGTAAGCGGAATCGCAACAACATTCACCAATCAACCCTGTAGTGGTAACGGTTGTATGGATAGTTTATTCGGTCAGTTAACGGTGGAACCTAACACAACAGTAGATATAACATTCAACCTATTTGGTGGGGGGACAGCGTTGTGTTGTGATTATAACGCATCATTAACAGTAGATACTACAATACATTTATTAAACTCACCGGCTAACATAAATAATAAAAAAATAATAAGTTTGGGTGAGGGTGTGTATAACTTAAAGTTAACATTACTTTCATATACTTGTACCAGTGGTTACGCTTCGATAACAGTTAAAGAAAAAATAACCACAATAGACGGTATTAAAATGTTTGGTACTGAAAATGTTGCACCACTAACAGGCCCAATAGAAGGAGCAAATAGCCCAATAACTAATGGTGGGTTAGGTGAAGTATTAAAAATGCCAGATGGGGTTATACCAAACCTAAACGAAAATTTCTATTATTGTTGGTGGTGTCCGCCAACAGATAGTCTAACATTAATTTGTAATCCAGATGACTTTTTATTAAACTATGATGAATCACAAATATTAAATTTAGCAACACAATATGGTTATATTGGTTCCGACTACGGTCAAGCTAAAAAGTTCTTAATAGGGTTACTGAGTGGGTATTTTGAAAAGGGTAACTGTTTTTATATGATTAATAATAAAATACTTAAGGATAAAGAATGTTGTGAACTAAGAGGTGGTATTTGGAATGAGGATGCACAATTATGTGAGATGCGTCAAGATATTGACCCTTGTCCACCTATAGAGGATGTTGTACATCTAGGTGGACTATTAGGTACCACAACCGCAACTAATGAACTAGATGGTGGTATTAGTTTAGATAATTTTACGGTGTTAGATAAGGATTGTTGTGAGTCTTTAGGTTATTATTCTGGTGGTTTGGAAGGTACATATACAGATTTAGATGGTAATATAACCACCACTAAACCAAGTGACCTAACCCAAATAATCTTTGAGAATTCAAAATTAGAATCAGGGTGTTTCCAATGTCCTAGAGATGTTCAAGAAATAATATTAGAAGATACCACAGTAGGTGTGGCAGATTTAAACGGTAAAACATTATCTATTGACTGTTGTGAGTCTTTAGGGTATGAATATGGTGTAACCACATCCGGACAATTAGAATTGACTGAACTGACAATACCCCCAATCACCTTTTGTCGACCATGTAGTATTAAGAACTTAAGTATAAACATAAAGGACAATACTATACAAAATGGTGATGGAACCATAGTTAGTAAATATTGTTGTGAGTCATTAGGTTATTATTATTATGACGCACCAGGAGGGGATGTAGTAACACTAACATCAGGTTGTTATGTATGTCCACCTATTTCTAGTGGTGATTACATATTTATTAATACAACAATTAACGGTAATAACTATATTCAAGTAGCAAACAGTGGTGGTGTAACATTGTCTTTGGATTGCTGTAGGTATTATAGAGAGACTAGTGGGAACCAAGACGTTGTTTGGGATTCAACCATTGGGTGTTACCTAACAACAAGTGACACTAAAGTTTAACATAAGATGGCACAAGGATTAGATACGGGAGATGATAAAGGTACACCAGGTTGTACAGACCCATTAGCGATTAACTATAACGCGTGGGCAACTATAAGTACGGGGCCTAGTGGCCCCTACCTAGCCTCAAATTGTGTGGGCGGTAGTCCACCTGGGACTATATGTTCAGGTGAATGTTATAAAGTTATCACTAATAATGGCGGCCCTGGGTGTTTGGACCCAACAGCCATTAACTACGACCAATACGCGACATCCCCTTGTGATAATTGTTGCTTATATGGTGAAGTAGATACCAATAACCCCATTGAAGACATAGTAATCAACCCAAACGGTTTCGAAGATAACGCCGGCGACACAATAACACCATGTAATGAATTAGATTACGAGGAACTACCTTCAGGTGAGATTGTCTATAATGGTGGGTCCTCGATAACCCATGAGTGTTGTACGTGGTACCAATCAACCATAAATACCGCCGTATCGTGGAACGACACCATTAGAATTTGTTATGTGACTGAGGAAACTAATAGTCTATGTGACACGTATGATTTAGATTTAATAAGTTCTGAAGGACTACAAAATAGAGTTACATGTATTGATTGTGACAATTTTGCTTGGTGGGATAACTTATATACATTAATGAATGGTGACACTTTACAACATATAAACGCCCCCCTTTGGGACTTTCTAGTTAGTGTGATAACATCAGACCCAACCAGCCCTGTAGAAACAACTTTTGGTAATGGTAGTTTTTATGTAGACGCGTTAACTGGTGAACCTATAATAAGTGAAAATTGTTGTACCGCCCTATCGGACTCTAATTTTGTGGTTAACGTAAATGAGTTTGATGAAGAGTCGTCAGCTTGTCTTTGTGATACGATACAAGAAACAACAACCACATGTGAATGTGTAGAAACTATTGACACATTCATGTCTATAATATCAACGGTTAGTGGGGCTAGTTTATTGTTAACGCCAAATGTTTTGTCCTCTTTAGGTTTCACCTCGGATGAAATAAATTTTATTATCAATAATTCGTTTAGTGGTGGTGATATAGATAATGATGGGGTGGTTGACAATGTACAAGTTAGAGTGTTACTGGCCAACGCTTTAGCATTGTCTGGCGGGTTTTATTTATGTTATGAAACAGCAACATCAGCACATAGTGAACAAGTAGATGGTAGTATCTTTAATCAAGATGGGCAACTGTCACAAGGGGTTAGTAGTGCTAAATGTGAAGAACTGGGTGGGTTTTTTGATGGTACATTGTGTTTTTGTAAATCACAAGACGAATGTAATATTGGGTTAACTGAGATAACCATGACAACCACTGTTGATAGTTTTAACCAAAACATAACAATTGTGACCATTAATGGTGAATCAATAAGTGAAGTGTGTTGTTTAAAAATAGCGTCAGACAATCAATTACCTTGGGTATATAAAGGTTCTTGTTATACAAGTGACCCAAACCCATGTCTACCATTAGAGTTTAAGTTAAATAATGATTTAATTAAACCAAAATGTGAAACCCCAATAGATGTTTCGGTGTCTTTTTATTTTGGTAAACCTGAAAACCCTTGTACCCCATTTGTTGACGATGGGGATGTAATCATAGTAGGTAACCCAACCGACCCATGTATACTAGAGTTTGATGAGAACAACAACTTAATTGATTATAAGACGACAACTATAAACAAACGTACACCCGCAGAAATCGCACCACCACCACCATTGAGTGGGGATACAGAAGCACCTTGTTGTTATAACTCAGGTGTACCAATAGTGGTTAATTTAATTATAAGAGACGATAATAATAATGTTATACAAACATCTGAACCTTTTTCTTTTGTGGATGTAGAGACATGGTTTGACCTCACAACACAATTTACCATACCAACAACTGGAACAACTGAGGGATTCAATTCTTACCTACAATTTACACATGGTTTAAATTGTTGTTGTATTTATGATATATTTTTAGACAATTTTAATTTTAATTGTAACGAAGAGATTGATATAGTAGAGATAATAAACAATGATTGCCCAGGTTTTGAAATAGTCCCAGTTATAGATAATAAAAAATCTTGGGTTTACAACCCTGGTGAGATTAACTATTCAAACATACAAAATAACGATGGTAAGTTAACTGATAATGTAATAATTAAACAGGGACAATTTGGTCTTATACAGGGTTATGGTGTAATAAACAGAACTTTCGCCCCAAGTTTAGACGCTGATTTAGATTGGAGATATACCGATTATTTTAAACAATCTTCAGTATTGGAAAAACACAGTAATTTAGTACTTAATAGTAAGGAACTATTTTTAACATTTGATATGTGTTCTGATTGTTGTGTTAAATATAGTCCTTGTCCAGAAGGATACACATTAAGTGCTGGAACTGAAACTTGTTACAAATATGTTCTTGACACAAAACAATTTCAAAATAACGTAAACTTCGACTTCCAAGATGGTGTCGAATATGATTTTAATTAAAAACAAAAAAAAATGAGTATTTTAACAGATAGAGTAATTTTTAGTGGTTCACCAGCCAGTAATGATTTAATTCACATAGTAGATGTGAGTGACCCAACAGATAACCCAGCTGGAACATCGTTCGCAATTGGGGTAGGTGATTTAGTACCTTCTATCCCATTCACTAGTTTAACAACAACAGGTACAACAGGACCATCAACTTTAATTAGTGGGACATTAAATGTTCCAGAGTATGCTGGTGTAACATTCACAGGAAACACATCAGGAGATTGTATAACAGATTTATATATAACAAATTTATATGGTTGTTCACCTATAACTATTCACGACACAGTAACATATGTTGATTCAATAATAGATTCCGAAACAACTAATTCTTTTATTTTTGGGGATTCACACGTACTTACAGCTTCTACAGGAACGCATGGTACTAGCTTTGATAGTAATGTCATGTTAGGTGGCAGTACCAATAAAATTACACCTTCTCAGATTGGTAGATACAACGCTATTATCGGTGGTGACACTAACGAAATTGGTGGTGGAAGTAGGGTTGAAAATAATATTATTTTAGGGTCAACTAATTCTTTTGTAAGTACTAGTTATGGCTCAACTGGTGGGGTTAGCATATTAGGTGGTAATAATAATAGTATATTAGGTGGTGGTAATTCTGCTATTATTGGTGGTGACAATAATACTGTCCTATCTGGTATACAAAGAGCTGTAATTTTAGGGGGGCAAAACATAACAGGAACAACTAATGATACTGTTTATGTTCCGAATCTTGTTGTCCAAAGTGGTAAAGACATTACATCAGATACTGGTGGTGGTACGATAAATCTACAAGCTGGTCTTAATGATTTATTCATTGGGACAAATAGTGGTACCTATACTGGTCCTTGGATGTATATGAGTAGTGGTACAACAGATGGAGCACTTCAATTTGGTGTTGGTGACTCATTCGGAAACCTTGATATAGGTATGACTATTTGGGGTGATAAAGATTGGACTGCTGACCTCACCGATTATATTAATTGGGATGAAATTATTATCCACGAAAATGTTAATAATCACGCAAAAACTGGACCAAGTGATAAAAGAGCTGTATTAATAGGTAGTAATAATTCAGTGATACTTTCTGGTGTAACTAATACAGTTGTTATTGGTGGTATTGGAATTACTGGTACAACAAATGATACGGTTTATGTTCCGAATCTTAATATTGGTACCGTAGGCACTGGAACATCGGTTAATAACTTAGGCATTGATTCAAGTGGTAATGTTGTAAGTGCTACAAATGAAATTAATGATAATTTAATTTTAGAAGGAACCACAAACGCATCCACTTCCCAAGCTATATATGGTGTTAACATTATAACTTCCGCCACAACTTCAGATTTAGCTACAAGACTACCAGACCCAACTACGGGTAGACAAACAGTTTTTATTAATAATTCACTTTTACCTATAAAAGTTTTTCCATCTGTAGTAGGTGGTGAAATAAACGGTGTGGTTGATGGTGTAGCTTCTATTCCAAATGATGGTAGAACTTATACTTTTTATTGTACACAAAATCCTTTACCTGGTGCTTGGACTTGGAGTGCTCCCGCTATTCAGCAAATAGTTCTTCAAGAAATGGAAATTAACCATACAAATGGTGTTTCTTCGGCTGGTTTTAATGCGGGTCAAGGAACTGCTAACGAATCTTCTGTAGGTCTTGGATGGGGTGGTAGCGGTGTAGTTGAAACAGGTACTTGGAACACAAATAATTTTCCAGCTTGGGTTGAGAAATTTAAAGTATATTCAAATATTAAGTGGGCTGATATTGCTGGAGGAAACATTAACGCTTTCTTTACACAAGGTTATCAAAACGCTCCAACAGGTACTACTTCAGGAAATAAAGCAGTAGCACAATTTCAAGGAAGTCAAGCTTTTCCTGGGGCTGGTGTTCAAGAAGTTTTAGGAGGAACAGCTGGAGATAATGTTGGAGATATCGGTACCTTATATATGGAACTTCCTTTTACCAATGCTTATCCTTTATCCAGAATAATCGGTAATCAAGCTGTCACAACTCCTATACCTGGTAATAGTGAAACTTGTTATAGTAAAGGGTATTATACGTTTGAGATGAATATAAACTCAAATTCAGGTACAAAATTATATAAATTTCAATGGTTTATAGAATACTCTTAGGATGTATAAATTAAACACTTAAATTAACTAATAGATATATAACATTTAAACTAAATATAATAAATAAAAAATGAGTAGTCATAACACTAATATCGTAACAGTAAAAGCTGATTTTAATAAAAAATATTGTGAACAAAAAATAACTTTATTACAACTAGAAGGGTACAAAAAGACCTTCCAAAGTTTTTGGGTACAGTTTGTTGAACAATTTATACCAGCTACAACTATCTTTGTTTCTGGTGAAAAATGGTGTAACAGAGAAGACGAGATATGTACACAATATGATGAGTGTGATTTTGATTATGAGTTTGTTGAGGGTGAAGTCACCACTATACCAAATAGTGCTACAAACGGAGGAAGAAGAATTGCCAACGGTAAGTCAAAAAGTTATGACCCAAACACTGTAAACGCAGATATAAATAACACAACATTTAGTCCGTTAGATTATGAGTCAACAAAAAATGGGCCAATATCAACAGACACAGTAAAAATTAACCCACTACCCAAAGAATACGGTAAAACAACAATAAAACCTTTGATAGTCACTAACTTAGACGATAGAAAAAAAAGAAAACAACTATACCAAGATAGATTACAACCAACACAAACAATAACTGAATAATGGGATTTTTATGTAAAATAAAAGAAAATAAATATCTAGATAGGGATTTAGATAGGGACTTAGGTTTAAGTAACATTTATAATGTTAACTCTGTCACTAATTTTTGTTTCGAACCGTTTGAAGGCCCAACATATTGGTTAAGTGGGGCAACAAAACCTATAACAGGGGCGACAACACCGTGCAGTGGCACCCCAACAAACTGCTATTCCGTATATAATTTTTCAGAAGTCCAAGAGACTGATTTAGGTTTTAATTTTACTGGTTCTACAGATTATACTGGGTATACTGGTAATTTTTGTTATAAAATATACAATAGGTCTAATTTTGTACTAAACAACGCTAATAAAACATTAAATAACGTTACCCCTACCTATCAAAAATGTTACGCATTTAGTGCACTAACATCAACAACTTTAAATAGTGTTATTAGTGTGGGTGGCCTACCTTTTACAAATAGTGATTATATGTTAAGGAGTTATTACAAGTTCACACCTAAAGACTGTATAAAGAAAGATGTGGACACATGGAAAAACTCAAACCAGTTAAACAATTTTAATTTTAATTATGATTGGTACTTTACTACGGTTACAAACCCATCACAACCAAGCATTGTTAACACACCATCCGATTTAGTGAATAGCGTAGAGTTAACCCAACAAATAATACAAGGGAGTGCATATCAAAACTTTTTTAATTTAGCTAGTCAACCACTTGGTAATAAAATAAACCTATATGTTAACGGCATTAGGCTAACAGAAAATTTAGATTATAGTTTAGATACATCCTTATTCCCATCAACAACACCAATAGTGAATATATTTAGTGGTGAAATAGAGTCTACAGATATAATAGCGATAGTTTACTTAATTGGGCCACAAAGTTTTTTAACAGCCCTGGGGATGAGTAGACAAGACAAATTTAATATAGACACGTTCAAAGTTACTGGGTTTACAGAAGATGTGTCAGCTTCTACAGTAAATATAGTTAATACTAACACAGTAAAAGGTACTCAAGAGGTGTTTTTAACCTCAGATTTTGACTCAAACTCAGTAATTGTGGGGGTTTTAAATGGTGTAAAATTAGTTTCGGGTATAGAGTTCTATGAAAGTTCAACAACACCGAACAAGATAATATTTAACCCACACTTTATAACTATTAAAAAGGGTGATATACTTTCTTTTTGGTATTTTAAAACTAGATTAGATGTGTATAATAATCTAGGTACTTTAGATAAAGACAGTGTCACCATACCATGGAAGGTCACCCCAATAAGGGAACCAAAAAATAACACCGGTTTATTTAAGGTAGAAGTTACTGAAAAATCTGACACTAATTGGGTTAGTTTATTTACAACAAAATATGTCAAATATAATATTAACGATGTGACATATCAGACAGACATAATTAATTTAGGGGTTAATAAAGACTATAAGTTTAGGGTGATATTTGAAAAAACATATAAAAATATTTTAAAAGAAAGTATCATAACAAGCTCTAATGTTGTGGGTGAATTTAACACTAAAAATGATAAAATAATTTATGGTTATTAATGGAAAAACTAAATAAAACTATAAGATTACGTACAACACCAGGTGGTGATGATAAACATTTAACTTTAAAATTAGAACAAAGTTTTGATTTTTTAGAGGTTTTAAGTTTAAAAATTTCACAAGAAGATTTATACACTAATTTTTGTGCTAATTATGGTGTTGTGATTGGTAGGGTGATAGCTAATAAGGGTTTTGGTGTACCTAACGCTAAAGTATCCGTATTTGTACCAATAAGTAGTGAGGATGAAAAAAATCTATTAATAAAAGACTTATACCCATACATATCACCTGAAAGAAAAGATGGCATTAGATATAACTTACTATTAAACAGAACAACGTGTGACTTAAATAAGGCGGTAGGTACTTTTCCCGATAAAGAAACGTTACTATCCAACGACTTGGTCATAGAAGTTTTTGAAAAATACTTTAAATATACCACAAAAACTAATGAATCTGGGGATTACATGTTATTCGGTGTTCCAACGGGTGAAAGGTTAGTACACATGGATGTGGACTTAAGTGATGCCGGACTTTTAAGTGTTAGGCCGTATGATTTAATCGCACAAGGAGCCCCTTTAGGGTTTTTTGAAAGTACATCAGAGTTCAAAACATCGTCAAATATTGACACATTACCACAAGTAAAGACAACAAACCAAGGTATAGACGTTATACCATTTTGGGGTGACCCAGAAAATTGTGAAATAGGTATAACAAGGGTGGATTTAGACACAAACACAGACATTGTACCTACAGCTTTATTTATGGGGTCTATATTTTCAGATAGTGAAAAAAACTCAATAAGTAAAAGGTGTAACCCAACTAACGACCAAGGAGAGTCAGCGGAACTTAGAACTGGGGCAGGAAAAATAAATTTTATTAGAGCGAGCAAAATAAACCCAGTAGAGTGGGTTGTTAATAAAAAAATAGAGGCAACAGGCCTAGAATTTTTTGATATTAAAGGGGGTGATTTAATAGATGATGATGGTACATTCGCGTTTCCTTTGCCTATGAATGTCGGTACAGTTATTACAGATGAATCAGGAAAGTTAGTCGCGTCAGCCGACCCACAGATAGGTTTACCTACAAAAGCTTATTATAGGATGAAAATGTCCTTTAACGAAGCACCCGCTAACCGTAAAAGAAGGACCGCAAATATGATAGTGCCTAGCTTAAGTTCATTACATGGTGGTTCCAAGGGGTATACAAGTACGGGACAACAATCCTACATAGGAGGAACTGAAGACCAAAGATTTACAGATGACATACGTGACTATAAAGATATTGATAGAGACTTCCAACTATTTGAATGGAAACAACTATACACTGTCGCTAATTATATTAAAAAATATAAAAAGGGTTCTAATAGGTGGAGTTTTTTAGGTTTAAAAAATACTGACGGTAATGGGTCAAACAATAACCCAATGCCATTTAATACGGCAATGAAAAAGGCCGATTTTTTATTCGGGTTAGGCAGTTTTTTCCTAAAGATTGGTGCAATGTTCATGAAACTTATAATACTATTAATAGGTTTAAAGTTCGGTTTCTATTTTGGTATTTCCGCTAGTTTTAGTATATTCAACAATACAATATGTATATTTAGATTTTACAGAGCCATTATAATTCAACCATTTGTGTGGCTTGGGGATGTTATGGGCAAATTCGTAGATGATGATGACGGAGCGTATTGTGACGAGCTCTATGGTGTAGGGCAGGGTTATAGAGGGTTTGCTTTAGATTGTGCCGGAACCTCTTATTGTGTATGTACTAATTGTCCAGGTGGTGTCTGTGGTGCTGATAACGGAGCTCCTTGTGATGGTACCGCTGGTTGTAGTTCCAATAGCTGTAATACCACCATAAATTGTCCTGATATCATATGTGTTCAATCGGCGTGTGGGTGTCCAACAAACGCAAATGACCCAAATTCCAGTTGCCCAACTAACCCTACCATTTGCTTTAAAGGATTCTCGATTATACCTAGTGAAGACAATTGTGAGGCAATGGATACCATTCAAGAATGGTTATGTTGTAGAATTATAGAGTTAGCTGAAAAAAGAAACGTTATTAGAAGATGTTTATTTGACGCGTGGATAGTTGGTACACTATATTTATTTCAGTACAAATACAAATCTAAAATAACAAAGGTAAACGGAGTAGAACAATTAAAAGAAAAATTTTGTGGACCTGGTTCTGATAAAAAAAGTGGGAACAATTATGGCGGAAATCAATGTTGTCCACACGATGGAATTCAAATAGGTGGTATAAATAGGGGGTGTGAAAAATGTTTAGTAAGGGGTAGTGAATCTAGTGACAAACCGGTGGATTATATAGAAAACTATCATAGACATTGGCATAACGATACTGTAGAAGGTAATTGTTGGTCATCTAGCCTTGGTGGGTTGGCTTGTGGTAATGGAGCAACAGATATTGGTGATAACATTTACTGCAACAATTATTCATCAACTAAGATAGTATCTTTAGGTAGAGTAGAGATGTGTCCAGACACATTAAATGAAATAGAAGAATGTGTTAACGCTAATGATTGTGTTTTTGATTTATATAAACAAGGTCCTGAGTTTTTTACTGGTACATTTTATGAAGATGGGTGGGACCCAGAGTTTTGGAGTAATAACATGGGACACTCCAGTTACCAAGACCCAGTAGACGTTTTAAAATATATCGTAGGTCTTGAAAACTGTAAGGTTAATGGGTTATTTGAGAGGGGTCAGGGATGTCATGAAAATGAATTAAAGAATAAGTATTACCAATACGTCAAAGAAATACCTAAAATTTATAATGACATAGTAACAGTACAATCCAATATTAATGTAGAGGGAGAACAATTCGCCCCAGGAATTGCGGAATATGATGACGCATCAGTAATAAGTGGGTATATATTCGATAATACATTAGGGCAAAGATTTAGTCCTTGTGGTCAAACAAGTGGGACTGACTGTAATCAACCCACGTTACCATGGTCAGGTGAAGATAAACAAGCTAACGACCCCCCTACAGGTCCTGGTTCCACACATAACGCTAGTAAAAATATACCATATTATTACTTTGGTATAAACGGAGGAAAGACAGCAATTGAAAAATTACGGAAGGAATATTTCGTAAATTAAAATAATAACATATTTATATAAAAATGATTAGAAGTGAGTTATATCGATAAAAATAGTAATATAGTAATAAGTGCTAGACTTACAGACAAAGGTAGACAATTATTATCCAAGGGGTTATTAACTTTTGACACCTTTAAATTAGGGGATTCTGAAATAGATTATTCAACCTTAGGCGTTGGGTATGACATATCAAACAATATTGATTTAAGAGCTAAATCTAATAATCCAGACCTAAAAACACCATTATACCCAACACCAACCAGTACTTCACCAAGTATTGCTGTAGGGAATTTGTATGACAATATTATACAAACAATAATAGACTCACCAGAATTAGGGTTTTTTATTAGTGGTACAACAGGTACTAGTGTTACATACACATCACAAACCTCAACAGATTATTCATATCAATCTGACACTGTAATACCGCTTAGTGGTTTAACTGGGTCGACAATGTTTGTACCAGTTAGACAATCAACGACATATGGCTCAAATACATACGAACCAAAGATTGGGGATTATATGCTTGTTAAAATGAATAATGATGAGTTATCCACAACGTTAAGTCAAAACTTAACAAATGTACCCGTACCTTATTTATGGTATAAAGTACAGAATGTCTCGGGCGATTTAGCTTCAAATAATCTACAAATTAATATAGACAGAGATTTCGCTTACTTCCCAAGTTATTCTGGAACTAACGAATGTTGGGCTTCTTTCTATCCTGGAACTGGAAATACATTTTCTAGCGGTGGTTTTTATAGTGGTGGTACGGTTTGGAACATGAATAATGTATGGTCTCAAAATCAAGCAGGTATTATTACTGGTACTTATGAAGGTTTTGAATTCTATGGTTCTGAAGATTTTATTGGTACAAAAGAATATTACGGTTACACATCTGAGCTACAACCAGAAACACTCGCTGATGGTGATATCGCACCATCAGCTAGAACGTTCTGTGATTTAGTTAGTTCAATAGGCGTTATACACTATAGCAACCCACAAACATGCGAAAACCAAACCGAGAAAAGAATGGGGCAACAATTTTACATTAACAATAGTTTAAATGAAAAATACTACCCAAGCTTAGTAATGCCGACATTAATGTGGCATAAAGAAGTTACTGGAACAACCATGGGACACACCTTCATAGGGTCAGGTGACACAAGATATGTTACATTGGGTGGTATTGATACAGATATAGAGTACGTTAATTTAGTGGATGAATTTAGTAATAAGGTTGGGAGAGTTTTTCCACAGTTACACACATTCACAATAGATGACCAAGAACTTGTTTCAGCAATGTCATATAAAAGTAATAGAAATTGGACGTTACCTAAATTAAATGTTAACTTACTAGGTAGTTTGGATGGTGTTATAGACGGTACACAAGTTTTATATGTCACATACTTATTAGCTTCAAATAGTGGGTATACAACAGGGTTACATTGTAATTATATTGTTTGTAGTAGTTTTGAGTCACTAGGTGGTGATTGCCCACCTACAGAATCAAAAGCTTTAACACTTAATTTCCCATCTGGCCAACTACCATTTATGGAAATTAGTGGTGGGACTGGTTGGAACGCTGACACTCTTTACGCAGTAGTACAAAGAAGTGTGTTAGGGTCTAACCCAACACCTAATGGTTGGAGGTTGATTGACTTAACATCTGATATAGATAGTCATGTTGTAGGTCAAAAAATAGATAAACTGAATTTAGAAAATAGTACTTTTACAATAACAAATAATTTATATGTTAATTCAGCAACAACATATAATTTACATGATTTTATAAATATACCATTGACAACTGAACCAACGTTATTACAATTTGGCGATGAAAAATTCTTTTATGGTAATGTAGTAACCAAAGGTGTGACAAATAAATACAGAACAAAATTTGATTTCACAATATCACCTACAGAGTATAACACATCAATAAACCCTACTTATCCTGGTAGTGGACAAAATGTTCACATAACGGAAGTCGGTGTTTATAGTGGAGCTGATTTAGTGGTTATAGGTAAAATGAATGTACCGATAGAAAAAACGCCAACTAGTACAGTTATAATAGAAATGGCTTTTGATTTATAATGAAATGGGATTTGTTGATATTGAAAAAAATAAATTTGAAATTATCTTTACTGAAAAAGGTTTGGAGACTATGTTAGGTGACGGTTTATATTCAAATATAAGTTCTTTTACATTATGGGATGATAATGTAATGTACACTTTAAATACAGCAGACCAACCAGTACCAGATATTGTAGGTAAGAAAAATAATTATACAATAATAATAAACGGTTTAAGAAACCCATTAAGAAATGGCTGATTTTGACACATACATAACAGAAGAAGGATTTAAAACATTATTAAATAATGGTTTATTAAACTCGATAACATCATTTAATGTAAGTGATGCATCAATCATATATGGTGTAGAAGAAGATAGTGTAAAACCTAATTTTTTTACAATACCTTTAACTGGTAATAGAGAAGGTACCACAAAAATACCGACATGTTCATTTTCACAAAGAAAACCTATACCAATAACCCCACCACGTTCAGAAGAAATACAAACATTGGATAGTAGAGTAAAATTATCTTTTGTTAGTGAAAATTGTTCAATACCATTTGAAAAAAATAACATAACAGTTAGGGTAAACATAGATAAATGGATTGATGATTTGTCAGCTTTAAAATCGACAGATTACAGTAGGAAATCTTCAGGGTTAAAAATAAAGATTTGGGATTATATCTCAGCTTATTTAGAGGAGTATAATTATGGAACCAAAACATGGGACGTAACAGAAACATACCAGTCTAATTTAGATGTGTCGTATAGATTACCTTCCGCTAAGGATGTTAACAATTATAAACTAGTGAACCCTAAGTATATGGAATTAACTACGTCTGGAATTAAAAAATTCGTTAATAGACAAACAAGTAATAGGTTCCCATCTAACATGATACTATCATTTGATACTATGGTTATAGATGGGGTGGACGTGTTTGGTACATCTAATACTTTAGGGTTAATCGTAGATAGATGGGGTTATGTAGCTGACGGTTCATTTTTAAACACTGGAGATGTGGAGAATAAAGTAAAGTCAAACCCAGGTGCTTATAAACAAATTTATCCGGCTATAATGATAGATGACAAGATATACCAATATAAAGAGAATAAAAACCTTGAAAGTGTAGATGGTGTTGCGTATATGGTGCATGGGTTTAAAGATAATAATAATAAGCCAGCGATAGATGGTTTAACAGATAAATTAAAACTATTTATGAAGGCTAATGGTGAGGAAGTAAGTACAGGTGTTTATAGATTTGTTATAAATTTCATGCTTGACACTAAGAGCGGTAAGAAATTTAATAGGGCTTATCAAAACAAGAAGGTTGGTGGTGAACTAACTTATGAATTATACTATAACGTAAATACTGTTTCTACAGAATTAATCATAATAAACTAATGGCAGCTAAAGGATTTTACTCAAATTATGGTGGACAAGAAACGTTCACTAATAGAATACCAGATAATAACGATAATACTGGTGTATCCACTATAGATAATTTTATTTCACCAAAGAATAAAGAATTTATCATACAGAACAATGAGATAAACACTAAAATAAGAATTGATTTTTTACAATTAGACAATCCTTGGCATTTTCAAGGAGGCACTATAATAAAAAGCATTAAACCTAACAATATATAATGAGTACTTTTTTAAAACAAATACCGGCAGACCAAAAAAGAATCACGAATGGTAAAAATGTGTCAAGTGTTTTTACTATGGCTTTTGGTTCTGAACTAAAGTTCACAAAATTAGATTCCGTAAATGACGCAGGATTCAAAACAAACAAATATAATAGTTTATGGTCAATGTTTAATTTAAACAGTGAAAAAATATTTGACTCATATAATGTAGACTATTCGGATGGTGGAATGAAAGATACCTTATGGGAATCTATATTAAATGCTTACAGTACTAACGGTATGATTATGTTCGAAGTAAGTAGTCAAAACTTTAGAAAATCGATTAATGGTCAAAATATAGAGATTAAAATACCATTGTCTGGCGGTACTTTTACCGGAGCAACTTCTTCAACAACATTATATTCTTCATATATAGATACTGAAAGTTTAAAGGTTAAATCTACAACTTCTGTTTGTGACCCATGGAAAATAGATATGGCATATTCAGAACCAAATAGGATGTTTACAAATGATTATGGTATAGGGTATGTATATCAAATGGGAACAAACCCCACTATAGAGACAAAACAACAATCCCGTAATTCGACAAGCTCAAATAAGTCCATATACGATTCTGGATTAACACTTTTAATGTCCACTGATTGGGTTCCGTGGAGTGGTAGCTCTACCGCTAAAACATGGTCCGATGGGTATAGTGTAGTTAATAAATACACAAACCAAGTTGCCCCATTAATAACACCTTTAGGACCAAATAGAGATGTTGCCGCTGGAGCATTATTTAATAACTCGGGTATAGGTTTTATATGGGCTGAATCGTTTGTTAATAACTTCAATTGGTCTGGTGGTACAGGGGGTACTGGTACCACAATGGTTACTTTTGCTTCATCGGAAGCTTATTTAAATGCTTCAGACATAGATACAAACACTACACTACAGGTAGACATAATTATGACACCAAAAGACTTTAACACAAGTTTAAACCAATCTTATATAGAAGACTCTTTAGCGACTGGTTCAAATTGTAATGTAGCATATAATACTATAACACTTAATGACTCACAAGGTAATTGTTTAGTGGTCGCAAAAAGCAAACAACCTGTTGTTAAAGCAGTAGATGATTATTCTATCACAACATTAAACATCCCAATTGACGGTAACTTAGTTGATAGTTTACAAGTAAGTAGGGGATGTGTTTATGGTAGTTGTTAATAATAAATAAAAAAAGTTTTAAAAAATGGGAAGAATCTTAGGATTAGATGTCTCAACTAAGACCATCGGAATAGCTCTATTCGAAGAAGATGGTAAATTGTTGGAACTAACACACATAACACCAAAAATCAAACCGTTACCAGATAGTAAGTTGGAATTGTTATTTAAAAAGGTTGACGCCTTTGAGAAATTATTAACTAGATATATAGAGTTAGATATAGAAAAGGTGATAATAGAAGAACCTCTTTTAAATAGTAATAATGTCTACACAGTTGGAACATTATTAAAGTTTAATGGTATGATATCAAAAATGGTATCAGAGGTTTTAAATGTCATACCAGATTTTATATCATCATATGACGCTAGAGCATATTCTTTCCCAGAACTAATGCAAATTAGGACACACAATAAAAAAGGTGAACCATATACAGAAAAAGAAATCAGTAAGAAAAAACCAGTTTTATTTGGTAATTATGATTGGACTACAGATAAGAAAATGGTTATTTGGGAAAAGGTGGCTGACCTAGAGCCACAGATAGTGTGGGAATACACAAAAAATAATACCCTTAAAAAAGAAAATTTTGATATGACCGATAGTTACGCTTGTGTTAGAGCTTTAATGTGTCGTGATGGTTTTTGGGATTGTAAACAAAAAGTTAAAACAGAATAGGCCAAACCTTGTGTTACTTATATTAGCTATAGTAGTTTTTATTAGTTTAGTTGTGTATATAAACAACGATGATTATCATTGGTGGTAATCTCCCCTTTATTTTTACATAAAAAAATGTTAGTCTTATAATATGTCAGAGAATAGACTAATATATGGTATTTTAATTGATGTCTTGGGTAAACCTAAAAAAAGGAATATCACAAAACAACAGTATAGTTTTGATTGCCCAACATGTTCAGCTGAAAAAGGTGAGTATGATGGTGACGGTAAGGGTAATCTAGAGGTTAATCTAAGGGAAGGCGTTTACAATTGTTGGGCTTGTGGTGAGGTTAATGGTACAAAAGGTTCCTTAAAAAAATTATTTAAAAATTTCGCAACAACACAACAAATTAAAAAATTAAAATTAATAGGTTACGATTTAAACTACTTAAAAAACAATAAAATAGAGGAGAATGTGGTGGAGGATTTAAAACTACCAAAACACTACATAAACTTCAAAGAATCAAACCCGAAGTCATTATTACATAAACAAGCTTGGAACTACTTGGTTAAAGAAAGAAAATTAACCGAGGATATAATAACTAAATTTAAAATTGGGTACTCTGTTGGTGGCAAGTATGACTCTAGGGTTATAATACCTTCTTACGATAAAAATAATGAATTAAATTATTTTGTAACAAGAACCTACGCTAACGCTAGACCAAAATACCTAAACCCAGAATCAGATAAAGAACAAATAATATTTAATGAACATTCTTTAAATTGGGATTCGGATATATATTTAGTTGAGGGCCCATTCGACCATGTGGTCACACACAACTCAATACCCATACTAGGTAAAAAAATATCTGATAAATTAATGAATTTACTTTTCAATAAATCTAAAGCTAATGTTATAATTCTTTTGGATTCAGACGCTTGGAATGATGCAAAAAAACATTATAGTAAATTAAATGTTGGTAAGTTATTTAATAGAATAAAAATAATAAAAATAAAGGAAGACTATGACATCGCTAAAATACATGAAGATTTTGGTAGGAAGGGTGTTATAGAAACTATGGAAAGTGCGTATAAATTAAAAGAAAGTGAATTATGACAGGATTTAATAAAAAACACTTAAATGAGGGTGTATTAATTAAAAAGTTTAATGAAAATGGGATAAAGGGTATTGAAGACTATATAGGGAAATCTGACTCATTAGTTACAGAATCAAGAAAAGTTAGTAAAATATTAGACATTTTTTTTCATGAAGATTGTGAGACTAAAAAAGTTTTAGAAATTAAAAAAATAATAGACAAACAATATGGCGACTAAAAGAGACTCACAAGTTTGGTTAGAACCCGAAGAGCACGTTTATATACATAAAGACACAAACGTTAAGTATAAGTCCGTCACAACGGTCCTAGCAATGCTTGAACCTGAGTTTCCGGCTGAAGAGGTAGCTCTTAGAATTTCACAACAATCAGAGGATGTTAGAAAACCCGAATATAAGGGTATGAATCAACAACAGATATTAGATGAGTGGAAAAGAATTAATGATGAGGCTAACGAATACGGAACAGAGGTTCATGAGATATTGGAAAGGTATCTATTAGCGGACAAAATTTATATCCCAAAAAGTGATTACGAAAGTGAGATAATAACTAAGTTTCAAAAGATAGACCCAATGACTAAGGGTATAATATACCCTGAAACAATTTTATTTTCTGAAAAACATGAGTTAGCGGGAACTGCGGATATTATTGAGGATTGTGGTGAGTATTTCAATGTGTGGGATTTTAAAACAAATAAAAAAATTGATTACGTTTCTGATTATGGTAAATGGTTAAAGTCACCATTAACTTATTTATCGGATTGTCAATATAACATATATGGGTTACAGATGTCAATCTACGCTTACATGTTTCAAATGGAGACAGGTAAAAAGGTGGGAAGAATGGGATTACTTTATCTTAACCCAGAAAAAGATTATGAGTTTGAAATAATACCAGTTCCGTATATGGGATTAGAAGCAAAGAAAGTTTTAGATTTTTGGGTTAAAAAAAGGGTTGAAAAACATAAATTATAAAAATAAAAAGTAATGAGAAAATTAATTATGATATTAGCTTACTTACTCAGTTATAACACTAAAATAAGAATTGGTGATATAAAATTCGTGTCCGATAAAGAAACGTTAAAGAAGGTGGATGAGATAGAGATACTAGATTGGACTGAGGAACAATTAAAATTAAAGAATACTATTTTAAAAGGTGGATATGGAGATGGATATAACAATAATTTACCTAAAATAACTAGGGATAATGTTTGTATTGATGGGCACCATAGGGTGATGTCACTAAAACAATCTACAGAATTAAATTACGTAATAAAGGTTAAAAGGGTGTGGTTAGTTAATTGGTTCACGATTTATAAAATGTATAAAAATGAAATATAAAAAGACTGAGTATGATGGAAAAAGAATTTAATGATAGTGAATTCAGAATGTATGGAAACTTACAAACGTTTTTTTATAGGTGTTGGTCTATGTGGGGTTCACACCCTAGAGCTAACACAACAACAGATACTAATAGAAAATTAGAAATGATGAGACACTGGTGTGGTAATTTATTCGAAACCACTTACTACTCTAATGTAACACTTTTAACCGATGATGGGTTGGCAATACCTTATAATCACAATGACCAATGTAATATGATACAACTAACCTTACAACTAAATAGAGCGTTAGGTTATGAAGTATTTGTTGTAGATTTAAGACAAAATTTAGAGGATTATGATTTTTACAATATAAAATGGGTTAGTAATGTAGAAACAAATCTAAATAGATTAAGTGAAACACCCACACACACCTATAAAGCGGTACCAAAAGTATTTTAACCTTGGAACCTAAAAAGAAAAAATACAATCACATATTTTCAATAAAAAAAGAAATGGAAAAATGTAAAAATGACCCCACTTATTTTTATGAAAGGTATTGGTTACCGTATGCCTTAGGGGTATCTACACCAAACATAAGAGAAACAGAAAAGTTCCTTTTAGAAACTTATTGGGGGTTGGGTAATATAGATGATTAACACAATGTTAATCATTACACACTACGTTCAATGTTTGACAAAGCTTTATCTACCTTTTTTCTTTTACTATTAGGTATAATATACCATCGAGAACCATCAATAAGCATGTAAGACTCTTTTTTTAGAATAGAATCTAAAACTTCCATAGTAGGTTCATAATCAGTTATCACAATATAACTTTTTGGTTTAAATCTTTTTTGTTTAATATACGGTTTACCATCGCCACAACTAACACCAACACTCATCGGTATTTGTGAATAAGATATTGTGGAGATTAATAAAATGTTTAGTATTGAAATTATTTTTTTCATTGTAGTTAAAGTGTTTATTGTTTTATTGATTATTCTTACTATTGGTGTATAAAGATATAAAAAAATATTAATAAACAAAAAAATGGCAGAAAAAAAAGAATTCGAACCTTTATTAACAGAAGAAGAGACTTTAGAAATTAGAGACACTTTTGTTGGGTTTTATGAGAATTTAGATACGATACAAGATTATTTTTTAGCTAGAAAAAAAGAAAAAATTGTTGACATTAACCATGAAAAATACACAGTAAACATGTTCAATGACCCAACAGTAGAGCCAAAAGACATGAATTTTAGGATAAAAGTTATTGAAGGTAAAATGTTCACACCCTCAACACAGATTATAACCTCATTACCATTAGAACCCCAAATTGGTAGGCAAATAACCTTGGGGATAGAAGAAACAACCACAAATACTTATGTGGGGTTTATTAGAATGGCATCACCAGTTTTAGCTATTAAACCTAGAAATGATTATTTTGGTGAAAAAGTGGTCGCTACACAAGTTAATAGAAGTATGATTAATGGGGCTATTATAGTACCAGTACAACCTTTTGGTTTTAATTGTCTTGGTGGGAAGTTATTGGCTTTAATTGCCTGTTCTCACGAAATAAGGAATATGTTAAAAGATAAGTACGGTGAAAAGATTGAAACTTGTTTTATGGAAACAACATCACTATATGGTGACCTAAAAGGTGTTAGCCAATATGATGGACTTAAACCATTTATGAGATACCAAGCGATGACAGAATCAGACGTATTTCTATTTCCAACACAAGAGGTGTATGAACCAATTAGAGGTAGAATGAGGGAGTTATACGGTAAAGAAGAGTGGAATGGTAACACAGTTGACCCTAAACCTTCAGGACCAAAAATGAGAGAGTTTAATAAAGCTATTTCAATACTCAAAAACCATTTAAAACACTACGATGAGGAGGCTTATAAAGAATTCCACCTATTCACCAAAGAAAGCATGAAAGCTAAAACCAAGAAAAGATATTACTATTCTAATTTTGGTTTTGACAACGTAAAAGAACACGTTAACTCCCAAGGAGCTATACCTTTAAAAGAAGGTCAAAACTTTCATAAACATAATTTGGAGTACATGTATGAATGGTGGAAAAAGAAAGCACAGAAGAGATGGGAAAAATTAAGTTCTGAAGATAGAATTAGAACAGAGTTGGAAATATATACGGAATATAGTATAGATAATAAAATAGTGGACATGGTAAGATAATGGACGGAAATAAACTAAAACATAAATTTGTTAAAAAAGAAAAACAGTTAGACACAAATGGTTGGGTTCAGTCAGCAACAAGATACTGTAACACACATAGTAGGGAAGGTGGGTTGTACCCAATAGGTGTTGTGGATGGTATTAACGTTAATTATGAAACAAGTCCGGCAAGGTTTGAAATATCACCAATTGAAGAGGTAATTGTTGAAAGAGTTATAAGTCCAGAAATATTAAGAACATACGGTAACCAAAGAGAAGAACTTATCACCACAATTAAACAAGATATGGCAAAAGAATTAGGTTCTCTTTTATTAGAGAGTGGTTATGTTGTATCTGTTGAATCAATAATACCAGAAAACTTTAACACAAAAATAAAAATGATTATAAAAGCAAAAAAAATAGAACAATGAAAGAAAGAATTTTAAAAATGTTAGTGGCGAAAGCCACCGAAAAAAGAGAAAAAGCGTTAACAAGTTTGGAATTGTTAATGGACAATTCAGTAGGAATAGGTGACCACTCAACAGGTGATTTTTATAACAACATTGAGGAAGCTTTCTCAAGTTTAATTGACTCTGATGATATGTTGGAAACACTAAAAAAGTATGACTGGAATAATATGCAAGATATGTAATAAAATATGTACGTAGAAATTCAACCAAGACAAAGTGGTAAAACAACAAGGTTAGTTAATAGTGTTGTATCTTTTTTAAAAGAAAATAAAAATAAAACAGCTTTAATTGTGGCCAAAGAAAAAAACACAAGAAAGTTAATACAAGATAATATACATGAAAAGTGTGGTGATTTTTGTTCAAAAAGAACTATAACATCACACAAAATGTTTCAGTCACCAGTCACAATGAGACAGTTTGTCGATGAGGTTGATTTATTACCGTCAAATAAGTTAGTGGTTGATGAAAATGCTTACTACACTACAACAACATGTAACAGTATTAAATGTAAGGAGATTTTGGACTTTTATGAGGATGGATTGTATAAAAAATCTACAGTAGAACCAAATAGGTTTATTAAAAAACACGAACTATAATGTTTGATATAGAAGAGATAACAAATAAATGGTATGAATTGGGTTTTTTGGAACAAATGCCCGAAAACTTAAAACCTGTTTTGGCTTTAAAATATGAACTTGTAGCTAACTATGTAGTATCTCATGATTCTTATATGGGGAATACTACACTTTCAAATGTTATTTTTCCTATAGTCTATAGAATATATAAGAAAGGTAAAACCATACCTAATGTGGAATCTTTTATTAGACAAGCGCATGAATTTTTTCTTAATGACCGAGATTTAAGTGGTTGGCCCAATACCGATGTTGAGGCTGAAATTTGTGCTTTATTTGTTGAGCAGTGGGAATCACAAAAAGGGTTAGAACCTTTGAAATGGGTAAATAAACATAGATTTATTAAATCACGAAAATAATGGACATATATCATATATTAAAAAGATGGTTTAGAATAAATTATAGCCATCTAGGTTATGATTTAACACCTTACCATAATGATGAAAATCTTGTCCCTAGATTTGATATTTTACGTTTTGGTAGAGAAACTGAAATAAAAGAATTGAATTTGGAAAAGATTATGGATTTCACTTCAGGTAATAGAGAATTAAGAAAATTATTATTTGATGCTTTATTTAGACAACATGGCTATAGAGTTGACAATGATTTCACACCATTAAAACAAGTAAAAGAATTTAAATTATGATAAAACATTTATACCACTGTGCTGACATCCATATCAGACTTTATAAAAGACATGATGAATATAGAGAACAGATTCAGAAATTTTTTGATTCTGTAAAACAACACATGGAAGATAACGAACTAACTAGAGAAGAAGTTAGGGTTGTTATTGCTGGAGATATTGTTCATTCTAAAAATCAAATGACACCCGAACTAATTAATATTGTTACTTGGTTTTTTAAAGGTTGTTGTGATATGGCAGATACTATTGTTATTTTGGGTAATCACGATTTCTTAGCTAATAACTTAGATAGAATGGATGCCTTAACACCTATTATTGAGACCATGGGGGATAATAGACTTAAATTTTTAAAGCATACAGGATGTTATGAGGACGATAATATAGTTTGGTGTCTATATGGTCACATGGAAGGTTCTAAGAGGCCTAACATAGAGGAGGCAAGAGAACAGTATGGTGATAAGAAATATGTTGGTTTATATCACGACCCATTAATTGGTTTAAAAACAAATATTGGTTTTGAATTTGAGGATGGCCAAGACATAAGTATTTTTGATGGTTGTGATTTTGTTTGTTGTGGCGATATCCACCTATACCAAGTAATGAATTATCATGGAACACCAATTGTACAACCATCATCAATGATACAGCAAGACTTTGGTGAGTCTGTAGATAATCATGGATATGTTGTGTGGGACGTTGGGACAAAAGAACACGAACACATTAATTTAGAATCAGACTATGGGTTCTACACTTTTAGGATAAACTCAATAGAGGATATTGAAGAAGAGTTGGTGTGAGTAGTGAATTAAAGAAAGTAAAAAAACATAAATTATGGAAATAGGGGATAATGTAATATTTGAAGACCCATTAAGTGAAACTTTATATGGTATAATTATAAATAAAGAAGTGCCTAGATGTAAGTGTAAAGGTAAGGGTGAGTGGAACATTGATTTTAATGGAGAAATTAAGAAAATAAAAATAGGGGATAAACGATTAAATTTGTACAACCCATAAACAAGTAAATGAAAATACCTAAAAAACTAAAAGATGAGGTTTGGGAATATTGTAGATTAAACAATATAACAGATATTGATGCTTTTATAATTAAATCAACACAACAAGGGTTTAATATTGAGAAGTATGGTACAACACCATTTAAAATTGGCGGTAAAGAACTTGAGGTAATAGAAAAAGAGGTAATTAAGGTTATAACGGCAACCACAGAAGTTGAAATTATTAGAGAGGTACCAGTAGAAATCGAGGTAATTAAGGTGGTGGAGAAAATTGTGGAGGTTACGGTTACAGATAATGAATTAATTAATAAACTAAAGGCAGAAATAAAAGAACTTGGTGGTGAAATCACTAAGTTAGGTGAGGATTTAGATGGTGAACGTAATACAATAAAAGACATGTCTAACTCTGGTGGTAACACAACTAAAACTTTAAAACAACAAATAAAAAATCTAAAGATAGAGTTGGAAATGGAGAAAAATAGGAATTATGTGGCACCAAAGAATGAAAAACCAAAACATGAAAAACCAAAACATGGGCTCAATAATATAATTAAATGGGTACCAAAAGACGATATAAAAGAAGATTTATATGGTGAATAATTATAAACATATTGTTACCCCATACTTACAAATTAATTGACGCATAAGGGAATTCTTAATTTCAATACACATACTATCCATATCACTATCTTTAATGGTTACGGATTCATAGATATAATAACCACCTTGTTCGAACTTTAAAAACTCAAAGTCCCATACATCGGTAGAAATTGTTATAGAATTATTATTTATTTGTGATTGTACGGATTGGTTCTTTACCATTAATGAAACTTTTTGTACCATTTCTGGTAATCTCAGTATTTTCATGGTATTTGTTTTTTACTAGCATTTATTTAATCAAAAATTAAGTTTATATTTTACAATAAATATCTGAATAATGGAAAATGTAATACATAAGGTCAATACCGAGGTACCAACTAAAGCTAAAATACGTGTTATATGGGAAGACAGTCCTGAAAATTATACACAAGAAAGAAGTAAAAGAATAGCTAAACATATTTCCGAAAAATACGGTAATTCTAACGCACAGGTAATTTTTAAACCTAAAAAGGTTATGGCTAAAGATGGTGATGTGGAGATGAGCGTATCTGACAACGTGATGGACACCAACTACCAAAAAAAATTGTTTAAAGATTGGGTTAGTAATAATAAAGTTGATGTTGACATAGATAGACTAATGCGTTTAGATGACAAAGTTAATGAAAAACTATCACAAAAAAGAGATACAGATTACAGGTATAGGAATTGGTACATAAAGGAGTTAGAGTGGTCTAATTTTCTATCTTATGGTGATGGTAATAAAATATCTTTTAAGGAGTTAGAAGGTATTACTGTGATAACATCGGACCCATTAAATATGGGTGGTAAAACAACATTAGCTTTAGACTTATTACTATTCCTATTTTTTAATACAACAACAAAGGGTACTACAGCGATAAAAATGTTTAACCTTTTTAGGGGTGATTGTGATGAGGTTAAAGTTAAAGGTAAAATAACTATTGACGGTGTTGATTATATTATAGAGAGGGTTGTAACTAGAAAATTAAAAAGAAATAACTTGGACTACACTACAAGGACAGAACTATCTTTTTATAGAATATTACCAGACGAAACAATTGAGAATTTAGAAGGTGAACAAAGAAGAGAAACCGAAGAGTTTATAAAAAAATCTATAGGCTCAGTAAATGACTTTTTATTAACAATAATAGCGGACGCTGACAACCTAGAAGATATAATACACACAAAACCAACAGAAAAAGGTAGAATATTGTCTAGGTTTATTGGTTTAGAAATTATTGAGGATAAAGAAACTATTGTAAAAGAAATGAAATCGGGTTGGGCTAAAGGGTTAAAATCTGACATATATAATATGGTTGAGTTGGGTAGTGAAATAAAAATACTAGACAATAAAATAAAAGAAAAACAATACACAATAAAGGAAAATATTATAGAAATAAAAAATTTAGAGTCAGACATAAAGATAGCTACTAGTAAAAAAGAAATTTTAATTGGAAAAAAAATAGATATTGACGATGAAGTCATCAATTTACGTATTGAAGACATAGATAGGGAAGTTGAGGATATAATTAAAAAAGGTAAAAAGAAAAAAGAAGATTATGAGACCGCTAAAGATTCCTTTGATAGTATGGTAGAGCCTGATTATGACGAAGAATTACATATAGACGTTGTAAAACAAGAAAGGGAACGTAAAACAGAGAGAGATAGTCATATGGCCTTAATTACTCGCACTAGAAAATTAATAACTGAGTTAGAAGATGGTGAGTTTTGCCCGACATGTAAACAAAGTTTAGTAGATGTCGACCATAGTGGTGAGATAAAAGAAAATAAAGATAAAATTGTTGAATACGAAAAGTTATTAAAATTAACTGAGGATAAAATAGTTAAGGTTAGTGATAGTGTGGTTAAAATGGATAACATAAAATCTTCCGTATCACAATATGATAGGACTTCACTTAAAGTGGATAAGTTAGATTTAGACTTAGAAAGATTAAGGATAGATAGGAAAGAAAAACTAAACCTTAAAAAAAGATATGAAGATAATTTAGAAAATATCGAAATAAATAATGGGTTAGATAGTAAGATTTTAGGTTATAATACAAAAATAAATAATTTAGGATTAAACAAAACAAATAAAATTAAATTAGGCGAAAGATTGGAAAATGAAGTTAAACAACACCATATACAAATAAGTAAAAATGAAGAATATATTAAAACAATAAAAGCTGAGGAAGAAGTTAGGTTGATATTCGATATTTATATTCGTATGGTTGGTAAAAACGGAATAATCAAAATGGTTATGAAAAGTGTGATACCACTAATCAACTCTGAACTAGAGAGACTATTAATAGATACAGCCCAATTTAAATTAGTGGTAGATATTAATGATAAAAAGGAAGTTGAGTTTTTGGTAATAAAAGAAGCTAATGGTGCATTAGTGGAGTGCCCACTAAACGAATGTAGTGGTTTTGAAAAAACAGTGTCAGCTTTAGCATTAAGGTGTGTTATGTCAAAAATAAGTTGTTTACCAAAACCTAATATAATAGTGTTTGATGAGGTATTCGGTAAAGTAGCTGATGAGAATCTAGATTTAGTTGGTAATTTATTTCAGAAATGTTCAGAGATGTTTCCAAGTATATTTTTAATAACACACAATCAGTTAATTAAAGATTGGGCAACTAAAATTATCACAATAAAAAAGAAAAACAATATATCATCATTGTTATTACAATAATTTTAATATATTTGTTATAGATATTTATAATAAAAACAGTTTATATGGGTAAAAGATATTTAATAATAATTTTAGGTAATTATGATGGCTTTGATTATGATTTTAATGATATAGCCGATGATGAATTGGGGTTACATTATGTAGATGGTAATGGTATTTTTATGGGAACCTTTTATAGTGAGTACATTATAGATGAAATTCATGAAATGTTAGTTCACATACCAGCAATTTTAATTTTTGACATAACAAACAAATCAAAACACGCAATAAATCTACCATCAAAGTACTTTAAAGGGTTGTTTCCAGAATACGAAAGCTCTATGGAGATTTTAAAAAATAAAATAAACCTAGACAATCCCAATACAGACACTAAACTTAGAAAAGTTAAAATAGAGGAGTACGATAATGTTAACGATATTTTAGATAAGTTAAGTAGAAACGAATATGATAGAACCTGCTTAACTGAAAAAGAAATAGGTATATTAGAAAAAAGTTCATAATGAAAGTATTTAAAAAGTTATTCCATAAAAAGGACCCCGTAAAACATAAAACAGTTGATGATTATACACATCTTTTGGACCTTAAAAAGGAAAAAGTTAAGTATATAAAAATTATTGATGAGTACGAAAAAGATGGGAACCTATTCAAACTAGGTGATAAAGTACTAACAAAATCTAATGAATGTGACACATACGTAGTGGGTAAAATAGTTAGTTTTTATAATAATAGTGGGAAGTGGGCTGAACCAGTACCTTATGTTGAAAGTGATAAAGGTTATGTCTCTAGTGTTGTGGGTGTGTTGAAACCATACAGTGAACAGTTAGAGAATAGTATTAAAAATTTAAAACCTTTAGAACAGTGGAATTATTTTGTTGACGATATTTATAAGTATAGTGAAGATGAAATGGTTAAAAAAGAACTTAGGTATAATTCTTTACAAAAAATCAAGAAAAAATTTGTTAATTAATATTTTTTAGTTATATTTGTTTAAATGGATAAATCTAAATACCATGAAATAATTAAAAAAGGTAAAAGAGTAGAGTGGTATGGTGTAGAAGTGCCTAAAGACTTATTAACTAATTTAGTTATAGCATGGTCAACTGGATTAAAAAAAGAAATTGATAAACTAGAGTCGACTCTTACAGATTTAAAGGGGGTTTCATTAGATAAAAGAAAACAATATATAAAAGGTTTAATATATAATCTACAGAACGCCCCATATTCTTTAAATTGTGATACTTACTTAAAAAAGAAAAAAGCGATAGAGTTAGAAATTGAAGAAGAAAAAGTAAAAAACACAAAAAAACAACTAAAAAAAAGAAACACAAAGACAACTAAATCCACTAAAAGTGGTCATAACACTAAAAATAGTAATTTAATATTCGGAAAAAATAAAACCAAAAAAAATAAAATATGATATCTAACAAAAAATTTATTGAAACCACTGAAGACTCCATCTCCAACTACTTGAAAGAAGTTAGAAAAATAGACTTAATAACACCCCAAGAAGAGGTCGTGTTGGCTAAAAAAATACTTAAAGATGACGAGGTAGCGTTTAATAAACTAGTGACTTCTAATTTGAGATTTGTTATTTCAGTAGCTAAAGAATATCAAGGTCAAGGTGTACCATTAGTAGATTTAATATCTGAAGGTAATTATGGTTTAGTTAAAGCAGCAAAAAGATTTGACCACACAAAAGGTTTTAGATTTATCTCTTATGCTGTTTGGTGGATTAAACAGTCTATACTACAATCTTTATGTGAAAACTCAAGAACTGTTAGACTACCCGTTAACATTGTCAATCAGTTGTCCAAAATAAAAAAAGAAATGTCTAAATTTGAGCAAGAAAATGAAAGACAAGCAACAAATATTGATATGGACCTAGCGGTATTAAATCACCCAACATGTGGTTCATTAAATGATAAAATAAATGAAGATGGTAATGAAGTTTTGGACATAGTTGAGGATAAAACTTTTGACCAACCAGGTACAAACATATTAACTGAAGAAGTACTAAAAAGTGAATTAGAAAGAACATTATCTATATTATCCGATAGGGAGAGAAAAATTATTAATATGTATTTTGGTGTTGATGGTGGTTCTCTAACACTAGAACAAATCGGTGATGAGTTTGGGTTAACTAAAGAAAGAATTAGACAAATAAAAGAGAAAGCTATTAGAAAACTCAAAAATAATTGTGATAATTTATTTGAATTTATTCAAAAATAATTTGGCCGATTAAAAAAAAGGCCTTATATTTGTATAACAAGAATGGGGGATTAAATGTTCTTTTTGTCAGAATACATTTGGAACAGCCACAGTAGAATACTGTGGTTTTTTTTGCTTATAAAGGTTTTATGTATTTTGAAATTTCTTCTAATGGAACGTCAACATGTTTTTCTAGAACATCTTGATTACCGTAATAAGTGCTACTGTGTTTTTTGTGTAACTTTAAATCAGCTTTTTCATAACCACTTTTAAAATCAATAATCCATATAGTGTCATCATTTGGGTTTACCCTTTCTACTTGATTGTAATTATACCAATTAGTATTTTTGTTTTTAATACCCAGTTCTTTAAAATCAGATAAAACTTTTTCGTATTTTTCAAAAAATTCACTATCCAAATAATCTTCTGTTTTATCTAAAAAATCATTAAAAGCGTGGTCTATTTGTTCATCACCACCACTTGTATCCCATTCATCATAAAACCACTCATACCAATTTATAGAAGCTAATTTTTTTATTATAGCTTTAAGTAACCCTGTTAAATCATTAACACCTTTACTATAGTAGTTTTGGTAAGCCTTTTCTATCGGTATTT
>Ga0233412_10000035_pt1 | contig 76209 bp, 80 predicted proteins | sample Na_anoxic_4_MG_FD_180667 | JGI IMG/M metagenome (GOLD analysis project Ga0233412, IMG submission 180667) | Seawater microbial communities from Saanich Inlet, British Columbia, Canada - Na_anoxic_4_MG | ecosystem: Environmental > Aquatic > Marine > Inlet | place: Canada: British Columbia... | reverse complement strand
GATTGTAATTATAAATGTAATTGGGAATCACCAAAAGGTAAAGAATTAAAAATTAATGAAGATACATATAATTTAATTTTTGCAAAAGGGGATATAGAATTAGCAAAAAGATATATTAAGATGATGTATAGAAAAAATATAATTTATAATTTAGATACAATAGTTAAAAATGTAAGAAAAGATTTACCAACAATAGAAGATAAATATATTTATAAAGCATTAGATGAAATTATTAAAAATAAAGATGAATTAGTATATGATAAGTTTAATAGAGAAGGATATTTAATATATCGTGGCAAATATTATATATATCAACCAAAAGAAATAACAGATGAATCAATACCTTTGTATTATCGTAAAGTTCCAATAACAAGTAAAACAAAAGATTTACAATTATTAAATTATGTTAAAGATATTTCTGTAAATGATGAAAAGAATGAAGATATATTAAAAAATATATCAGAAAAAATAAAAAGCTATGGGAAATTATTAGAAAATACAATAAATGTTAATAATATTAAAATAAATGATAGTTTTAATGCAATTTTAGGTATAGTTTTAGATAGATTATCAGAAAATGATATAGTAAATTTATTAAAGAATATTATTATAGAACATAATAAGAAAAAATTAGATAAAGATTTAGAAAAGAAAATATTAGAATATTATGTAAATAATTTATTTTTAGAAGCATTAATAACCAATAAAGATAAAAAATTAAATAGCGAAATACTTGGATTTAAATTTAGAAATAAATATTATTGTATTAAGGATAATAATTGGATACTATGTGGAGATGATATTAGAAAAAGAATAGAATTATTGCATAAAAAGATATTATCAAGAATGGAAAAAAAAGAATATAATATATTAGGGTTAATAACATATAATAAAAAAAATGAAGTAATATTTCAAATAGTTGATAAAAATAAATATAAAGAATCAATAACTTTACAAGAAAAAAAATCAAAACGTACAGAAATAACTGGTAGAACATGTGAAACTTATAGTTTAGATATGTTATATAAATTAAGAAATGAATTAAATATGAAAAATTTTAAAGATAAAGGCAAGAAGACCTTTTTATGTTTAGAAATAGAGTTTTTCTTTAGATTAAAAGATAATATAGATCCTAATAGAAAATGGTTAATTAATAATGCAAAAGATTAAAAATTTAAAAAAAAATGAAAAAAAAATGAAAATAAAAGGATATAAAAATATTATAATAAAATATATTAATGGAAAAAAATATATATATTAATACAATTTTAAACAAACAACTTATATTAAAACCTGAATATATTAATAAAAATATTAATAAAAATATAGAAAATATATTAAAATATGAAGTAGGTAATAAATGCATAAAAGAAGGTTATATTAAAGAAGATAGTATTAAAATTATAAAAAGAAGTTCAGGAAAAGTAATGTCTAATAATTTTTCTGGTAATTTATTTATTAATGTAGAATATTCGGCTGATGTTTGTAATCCAGTTAGAGGTAATGTGATTGAATGTACAATAACACGTATAAACAAATTTGGTTTACAAGCCGAAAATTCTCCATTATCTATTATTATAGCAAAACAATATCATAATAATAAAGAAGCATTTAAAAATTTAATGGTAGGTCAAAAGATTGATGTTTTAGTAATTGGTAAAAGATATACATTAAATAATAATGTAATAGATATTATTGGAAAATTAACAACTGATAAAGATGTTAAAAAAATTATAAAAGTTAAAAAAGAAGTTGAAAAAAATAAAGAAATGACTGATATATTTGAAGAAAATAATTCATCCGATAATTTAAATAATAAAAATTCTATAAATGAAATACAAGATTTTGATAATGAAGAAGAAATGGAAGAAGAAATAGACGATGAAGAAGAAAGTGAAACTGATATGTTGGAAGATGAATCTGATACTTATATGACTGATGATGAGGATGAAGAGGATGAAGAGGATGAAGAGGATGAAGAGGATGAAGATGATGAAGAGGATGAAGAGGATGAAGAGGATGAAGAGGATGAAGAGGATGAAGATGATGAAGATGATGAAGATGATAAAGATGATGAAGAGGATGAAGAGGATGAAGAGGATGAAGAGGATGAAGAGGATGAAGAGGATGAAGAGGATGAAGAATCATATGAATAAAGATACATTCATATATAATAGTATTTATACTTTGGATATTGTAAAAATAATAGTATTTAAAGGTTAATAATATTTATTTTTAAATATAAATATAAATATTAAAAATGAAATACACCTCAGATAATAAGAAAACATTAGTAAAAGAATCTGGTTATTTAAGTAAAGATGAGCATATAGAAATATTTAAAATTATTAAAGCTAATACAGATCAATATACAAAAAATGACAATGGTATATTTATAAATTTGTCTATATTAGATGATAAATTATTTGAAAAAATATATAAATTTGTAAATTTTTGTATTGATAATAGAAAAACTTTAGATGAAAAAGATGAAGTTATTAAATTAGAGAAAAATAAAATGTTTAATAAAATAGATAAAGAATATAGTGAAGAACATGATAAAACCGATGATCAAAAAATAGTTAAAACTAATAATGAAGAATTAAAAATAAAAGATGATAATAATATAGAAAAAGTATATGATAATAATAATAAAGATATAGTAGAAGAAGAAGAAGAAGAAGAGCTTGAAGGTGCTAAAATATCTTTAAAAAAGTCTAAACCAAAATATACAGGTACTAAGGCAAAAATAATTAAAAATTATAAACAAAATGGTAATAATATTCAGAATATTATTTATAAAAATAATAAAAGTGAAAATAAAAAGAATAATACTGAATATAATATTGGTGAAGAAAGTTATGAAGACTATCTTGAAGATAATAATGACGATTATTTAGAAGATAATGCTAAAAATATTGATGATATTGATGATATTGATGATGCAGATGTTGATGATGCAGATGTTGTTGATGATGTTGATGATGCTGATGTTGTTGATGATGCAGATGTTGTTGATGATGCAGATGTTGTTGATGATGTTGATGATATTGATGATGATTATGAAAAATAACTAATAAATATATTAAAAATTTGTAAAAAAATGAAAAATATTTAAAAATAAAATGATATAATATATTAAACAATGTTAACTTTTAATACCTTATTAACTTATTTAGACATTGAACAACAAAAACTTAAAAATCTTTATAATCAGTTTATTACTAAAACTGATGAGAATGTATATATAAATTATATTAATAAAAAATACGATGATACATTCTCATTACCTGAGTCTTTTATATTCTTAAATAAAATTTTTTCTGATTATTATTATGTTGATACTAATAATAATAAAAATAGTTTAATATATTCATTTCTTTATTGTTTAGATAATAATTTTGTAATAGAATCAAACAAAGAAGATTATATTAATAAATTTCGTAAAGAGTTATGTTATGATTTAGAAAATAAGAATTTATATCGTAAATTTAATTATGTTAAACTTAGAAAGTTTAAAAAAGATTTAATGCAAAAATCTTTATTGGATATTAATAAAGACATAGATGAATATATTAAACAATATATTATTGATTATTTTGGAATAAATGTATATATTTTTATGATAAATAAAGATGAAAAAATAAAAAATACTTTTCATATTTTATCTCATAATGATTCTGATGAATCAAATCCGTATAAACCAACAATTTTATTATTAAATAAGAATGATCAATATTATCCAATTTTACAAAAAGATGGTAATAGTGTATTAAAATATAGTGAAAATGAGTTAGTTAACATATTATATGAAAATTATGTAATTACTAAAAAAGTTATTAAAATTAAAAAAAGTACAGATGAATGTACAGATGAATGTACAAATGAATATGTCAATAAATCTGAAAATATTAATGACTTAAAACCTATAAAAAAAATGTTATTAAAAGATTTGCAAGAATTAGCATCAAGATATAATATAGATATTGATAAAGATTCTGTTAATAAAGATAAAAAAATACTTAAAACTAAAAATGAATTATATAATGAAATTGAAAATATAATTAAATCTTAAGTTATTTAAAGTAATATCTATTATAATAATATACAATGAATATTAGCAAAGATGATTATAATAATATTATAAAAATGATAAATGATGTTAGTAAAAAAACTGGTTATGAATTTGAAGCACGTATATGTAGTAAAAATTTTTCTGAAAATCCTAATTTAGATTATTATAAATTTGAAAATATTTTAAATAATCTAATTTTTTCTAAAGAAAACGGTGGTTATAATTTTAAAGATTATACTATTGAAACAGTTTTAGATGTTAAAGCAGATGATTATAGAATGACAATTAATAATAAAGATTCAGTTAAAATGTATTGGTTAGTTGAGGAATTAACAGATAAAATAGATTATAAATTTATAAAAAAGAGAAATATAAATAAGATTGATTTAGATGAATACAATGTTAGATTAAGTTTATCTACTGAAGATGAACTTGATGACAATTCTAAATCTAAAATGTTAGATTTATTAAAAGATACTAAAAAGAGCAAAACATATCGTCTTAAAAACAGGTATAGTATCAAAACTCCTGATAATATGTTCCAATTTGATTTAACATCTATTAAAATGTCTGATGGTGTATCTTTTAAGAAATCGAATGTTTTTAAATCACAAGTAAATTATGAGGTTGAGATAGAGTATATTGGTAATGAGGCTGATGAAAAGATAATTTATCATAATTTATTCAAATATATCAAAATATTATTACTTTTATATCACAATAGTGACAATATTATTCAAAAAAGTGAATGTGAAGATGTAATTAATTCATATAAAAAGATGGTTACTTATAGCAATAATTATAATAATTATAGTAATCCATTATTTATTGTTGTAAATCCGGTAACATTGCATAAAATTAATTTAGTAGAGAAACATGTGTTAAATATAGTTAAAAATTATGCAGTGACATTAAAAGCAGATGGAGTTAGAAATTTGTTATATATATTGAATAGTACTGATAAGAATATTAATGGTAATATATATTTAATTGATAATAGTTTAAATGTTAAATACACAGGTTTACAGAGTGTTAATTGGAGCGGTAGTTTAATAGAAGGGGAATATATTAAAACAGATAATTTATTTTTATGTTATGATATGCTATATGAAAGAGGGAATGATATTAGAAATTTACCATTGGTAGATGATAAAAAATCAAGGCTTGGAAATTTAGCATTATGTTTAAAAAATTTAAAATCTGAAGGAGTTAGTGAAATGGTTATTAAAATGAAAGATTATAAGTATGGTGATAATATATTTGAAAAAATATCAGACTTATGGAATAATAGGGAAAATTATGAGTTTGATGTTGATGGTTTAATATTTACACCAATGAAAGAAGAATATCCTAAAAAAGTTGGAACGTGGGATAAATTATTTAAATGGAAGCCACCTAATTACAATTCATTTGATTTTTTGGTTAAAATTGAGAAAAATGAAAATGGACATGATATTAAATCACCTTATATTATTTATAAAGAAAATGGTGAATCAGTAGTATATCAATATAAAACTTTAATATTATATGTTGGTAAATTGGATTATGATAATAAAAATGGTAAAAATGGTAAAAGAATTTATAAACCTTTTCAATTTAATCCACTTAATAAAAGTGAAGAGGAAGCAAAAGAAATTAATAGAGCTAAAATTGTGTTAGATAGAAATGGAAAGATGATTGCAAAAGATCCAATTACGGGTAAATATAATGAAATTTTGGATGATACAATAGTTGAATTTGTATATGATTCTTCAAAAGATGATTTTCCGTGGATTCCGATTAGAGTTCGTCATGATAAAACAGAGAGATATAAAGCTGGGGATTCTATTTATGGTAATAATGAAAGAACAGCAAATGATATTTGGAAGAGTGTATCATATCCATTAACATATAGTGATTTATCATATGGTTCAATATCTGAATCTAATATAGAGAAAAATGATTCATATTATGCTTGTCAAGAGTATGAGTCGAATAAGAGAATGCCATTCCAAAATTTCCATAATTTAGTTGTGAAGAAGGAACTAATTAAAGAAGTTGCACCAAAAGATGGAGGTAGACTATTAGATTTAGCTGGTGGTAAGGCTGGAGATTTAAGTAAATGGACAAATGGAGGTTATAAGGATGTTATTAGTATAGATATAGATGAAAATTGTTTAGAGTATGCAAGAAAGTATTATAGTGAATTTAATAATAAGAATAAGCCAGATGTTAAATTTATTTGGGGTGATACATCTAAATTAATTTTTCCGAATTATGATGCAGCTTTAGATAATTCTGCGAAGAAAAATATGAGAGATGATATATCTTCTAAATATATGTTTGATGTTGTAAGTAGTCAATTTTGTTTACATTATTATTTTGAGAGTGAATTAAAATTAAGATCATTTTTACAAAATGTTACAGATAATTTGAAGATAGGTGGTCATTTTATTGGTACGTGTTTTGATGGAAGAAGAGTAATGGAAGCATTAAAGGGTAAAAATTCGATAGAAGGTAAAAAAGATAATGAATTAGTATGGAAGATAGAAAAATTGTATAAGGGTGCTGTATTTAATTCACCAAGATCACAATATGATAAAAATATAGATGTATATATTTCAAGTATAGATACAACTCATCGTGAATCTTTAGTTGATTTTAAATTTTTAGATGAGATGTTAAATAATTATGGGTTAGAGAAGGTGAAGGTTGTTGAATTTGCGGAGATATATGATGAAATGAATAAAAATAGTAATGCAGGTAAATCAAGTATAATGAGTGAAATAGAAAAAGATTTAAGTTTTTTGAATAATAAATTTATTTATAAGAAGATTAAAAATCCTCCTGATAGTGTTTATAAGAAATTGCAGACATTAATAAAAAGTGATGAAAAGACAAGTGGTGTTAAAAAGATTAAAATTAAAAAAATATAAAGGTACTTAAAATAAAAGAGTTATAATAATATTATGAAGATTGATAAAATTAATTTAAATTTTATTGATAATGAATTAAAATTAGTAACATCTGAAAAAATATTTGTTATGTATCCTAATTTAAGTAATGAATTAAATATAATGAAAAGTAAAATTGATGAAAATAATAAAGATTGGGATAAAATGAAAAAAGTAACAAATCCATATGAATTAATACATTTATCGCATAATAAGGAAAAAAAAAATAATAGTATTGCAAGATATATACCATTAAGTAGATCATATTTTAAGATGGTCGAAATGATACATGATTATAATTTATTAGATAATAAAAAAAGTTCAATTACAACAACAAGTTTAGCTGAAGGTCCGGGTGGATTTATGGAAGCTATATATAGTTATAGAAAAAATAATGGTAATTTAAATTATATAAATGATAAAATATATGGGATAACTTTACCATCAACAAATAAATATGTTCCTGGTTGGAAAAAAGTTATAAATAATAATAAATTTAATTTTCATATTAAATATGGTAATTTATACAATATAGAAGATGTTAAAAATTTTACAAAGATTTTTGATAAAGATAAATCTTATTTAGTTACTGCTGATGGAGGTTTTGATTATTCTATTGATTTTAATAATCAGGAACAGTTATCTTATAGAATAATATTTTGTGAAATAGTTACAGCATTAGGTATACAAGAAATTGGTGGAAATTTTGTATGTAAAATATTTGATATTTTTACATTATTTACAATGAAAATGATATATCTTTTGTATTATTTTTATGATGAAGTTTATATTATTAAACCGAAGACAAGTAGAGCTGCAAATTCTGAAAAGTATTTAATTGCTAAAGGGTATAAAGGGATTGATGATAAAACAATGAATGAATTATATATAATATTAGAAAATTGGAATGATGATAAATATGCATTAGATATAAGTGGATTAAAATTTGGCAATGATTTTATACATTTTATGAATGAATATAATAAAAAATATATAGAAAATCAGTTAAAATATATTTCAAAGACAATTAAATATGTAAATAATAGACCTGAAAAGGAAAAATATCATAGAATTGTTAAAAAACAAATTAACAATGCTATCTCTTGGTGTAAAAAATATAATATTATGGTTAATAAAAATAGTAGATATATAAATTATATATCTTAGTGTTTAGGTAGATTATCAACAAGTGGTTTAGCAAATTCATCGTAATATTGTTGTCCAATTTTTGTAGATGCTTCTTCGTATGTCATAGAATTATTATTAATTTTTCTTCTCATATTGAGCATTTGTCTCAATCTGTTCATATCAAATTTTTTAGGATCATCAACAATAGTATTAAATAATCCTGGATAAGATATAGAGAAATCTTGATATTTTTCAGTAAGTCTTTTATGATAAATTACATTATTTATTCTGGCAAGATTAGACATTTCTTCGCTGGTTGCAAATGAAATAATATTTTCAATTATTTTGACGAGAGTGTTTTCATCAAGTTGTTGTGTCATATTTTATATTAGATGTATATTTAAATTAATAATTATGAACGAATTGTTTAAGTATTTTATATATATAAATTATATATGGATATAATTTATATTTTATTATTTGTTATTTTATCTATATTATATTTTTCATATAATAGTGATAATGAAGAAAAGATTGAAGGTTTTGAAAATGTAAATGATAAACTTTATGCTAAATTATATAATATTATTTTTAATGAAGATAAATTATATAAAAGTGATATTAATAGTATAATTAAACAGATTGATAGTAAGAATAAAAATAATAAAATTTTAGATGCGGGTTGTGGTCCAGGTAGACATTATCAATATTTAAATAATAAGTTTCCTACTATAGGTGTTGATGTATCTAATGAGTTAATAAAATATGCTAAAGTTAGAAACCCACAAGGTAATTTTATTAATGATAATTTAACAAATGATAAATTATTTGATTCAGAAGAATTTACAATTGTTATTTGTTTATTAGATAGTTTATATCATAATAGTTTAGATGATATGAATAAAATAATAAAAAATTTTTATTTTTGGTTAAAAGAAGATGGTTATATGTGTATACATGTATTTAATAGGAAAAAATTAGATCCAGGAGCAAGAGCATTTACACAATATTATAAAGATAAGTCTGGTGTTAAACATGGATTAACATATTTTAATAAATTTACACATGATGCATATTGGAAACCGATTGATAATGAAAGTGTAGAATATGTAGAAACTGTAGTATTGGCTGATGGTAGAAAAAAAATTAGTAAAACAAAATTGTATATACCGAAAGATAATATTAAAATAATATCAAATATTGAAGATAATGGTTTTAAATTGGTTAAAGTAATTTCAGTTGATAATGAAAATGATATGGAATTATATATATTTAAAAAAATAAAATATAATGAAAAAATAATTAAATTATAGTATAAAGATATAATAAGTATGAAAACTTTTAGCTTATCTAATTTTTATCCTTGTGGATCATATAAGATAACTAAAAATACAGAAGAAAGTGCAGGATGTACATTATATAAAAATATGTCTCCTGCGGGAGTTAATAGAATGCGTTTAGAAAAATTATATTCTCAAGGATATATAGATAGTGGAAAAAAAATTTCAGGTACTATAGAAAAATTTATGAATAATAATAATAATAATAAAGATATAGTAATATTATTAATTATATTTATTTTTGTTTTAATGATAAATATATAAAAAAAAATATATATATATTATATAAAAATGCCAAGTTCTGAATATACACAGGCTCAATTTCAAGCAGATTTAGAAGAACTCACCAGTTTAATTAGTGGATATAGTTCCAGCGGAGGTGGTTCTTATAAACCTCGTAAATCTCATAAATCTCATAAAAATAGTGGAGGTGCCAGAGAACGTAAATTAGATGCTGAAGGTAACCCACTTCGCAGTTTCCGTGTTGTTAACATTGATGGACGTAACATGAGTAATAACAAAGAATACGCTATTCGTTACTACCACGGCACTAAGAAGAATAACACCCCAGGAAAAGCTGCTGAACACGCTTTCACTAAAATCTGCAGACACAGTGGTCAAACTAATAAAAATAAATGCAAAGTTAAATTCACTTTATTAGAAACAACTAAAGGTTCAGCACATAAAACATACGGTCCATATGTTGGCAAATTCGTTAAATTAGTTGAACCAAGAAAAGTCCCTCGTAAAGATCCAAAAACAGGTAAAACAGTTTTTATCCACTACCACTTTAAAGCTATTGTATCTCGTGCAGATGAAAAATAATTTATTAATTTATTAATTTATTAATTTATAAAAATTATAATATATTAGTATATATATTATGATAAATAGAACATTTACTATTGTAGGTTATCCTAATGATGGAGATAATTATGGTCGTTATATTGCTAAAACACCAAAAAGAGCTGCAAATAAGGCATTTACAAAATTAAGTCGTAAAATAGATTTAAAAAATACAAATAATAAAAATCTTTTAGTATTTATAATAAAAGAAACAACTAAAAATAGTGATAATAAAGAGTATAAATATGCAGGTACAAGAGTAGAATTAGCAAAACCAGTAATTAAAACTATAAATGGAAAACAGATAATTTATAGATATAAAAATATTATTGCCCCTTACAATAAATTTATGTCATTATCAAATTAAAGTATAAATAGTTTAATTAAATTTCTAATATTATATATATGACAATAAAAGTAATAGATAATCCTAATACACCATCATCTAAAATGTCAAATAATCTAAAAGAATTAACAGAGCAAAGAGACAAATATTCAAAATATGATACTGATGTACCAAATTTTAAATCAGAAAATGAAGATACTGTAGAACCATTTATGACTTTTGATAAATTTATGTTTGATAAACTATTAATAATAATAGTAATTGGACTTTTAGCTGTATTTATTATTAAAGGTATGGATATTATGTAATTATTCTAATTATTCTAATTATTCTAATTATTCTAATTATTCTAATTATTCTAAATAATGTTTGCGACAAACAGCTTCATATTTTTCTGTACCACCAACTATAATTTGTCCATTTTCAGTAAAATCTTTAACAATTAATTTACTAAAATGTGCAGATGTACCATCTGAACAATATTTACAAAGCGCCGAAAGTTTATTTATTTTTTCCGCATGTGGTATCAATTTGGTAACAATTTCAAATGGTTGACGATTAAAATCACCACTTAATCCAGCTGCAATAATAATTTTATTATCATTGTCTGCAGCATTTGTTATAAATTCGTATGCATCTGGAAAAAATTGCACTTCTTCGATAATAATTATTTCAGATTTTTGATACAATTCTTCATGATTCTCCCTTAATAAAGATAATTTATCAAAAATCATACAATCATTAAGAACTGTTTTATCATGTGTACTAATACTATTTGTACCATATCTATTATTAATAACATGATTAATAACAATAATATTTTTATTAATAACACTGTATCTGTTGTATATCTTTATAAGTTCTGTTGATTTATTTGCATACATTGGACCGATAATTAGTTCAATACGTCCTGATAAATTTTTCATTATTAGATAATAATATAGTTAAATCTTTAAGATATTTTTTTTCAGTTTTTTTCAGTTTTTTTCAGTTTTTAATTATTATTTTTTGGTGTAGATTTATTTCCGCAAAAAAATTTACATTCTTTTTTATAAACATCTAATTTATAAACATTTGTAACTAAATTTAAATAATTAATTATTAAATTATATAAAGTTATATTGTTATAATTATTTGAATTTGAATTTGAAATTAAACTTTTATAATTTTTATTTATTTGTTCTATTGTAATATTTATATTCTCATAAGCAATTTTGTTATACTCTTCTGTAACTATACGTGTATAAGTATTATTATTATCAATAAGTTTTAAACATTTATTCAATTCTTTAATTTTTTTGTTTATATTTGTCTTAAAATTAATTATAGAATTTATAGTTTCAATCACATTATTAGAATTATTACCAGTGGGTAATGTTGTATTATTTTTAGAAATATTACTACTATTTTCCAATATTTCTGATAATATATTTTTTACATTATTTGGCAATTTATAATTTTTAATATTATTTTTAGTTATTATCACGCTTCTTAAATATATATTTGTAAATAATTCTAATATTTTATCAATTGATACATTTTTTTTAAGATTGTTGATTTTTAAAGCATTATTATTTAAAGAATTACTATCTTTAATTAAAGGTAATAAATTATTTGTATTATTTGTTTTGATATTATTGATAATATTATTTATATCACTTTTAATAGTATCTGAATCAATCTTATTATTATCTGTACAAAAATTTAATAACTGACTTAAAAATGCAATAGATATTTCTACTAATATATTCATAATATTTCTACGTTTGATGTAAAATTCATAATAATCAATATTGTTTCCTAAAGATTCAACAGGCTTATTTGGACCTATCTTTACATTACTAATCACGTTGCCCCCTTTTTTATTATTATTTTTTAACATACTATATAATATATTAATATTTTTTGTATATTACTTAAAGATATAACATAAAAAATTATTAATATATTATGGAATTAGAAATAGAAAAAAAAGAAATTAAAAAACGTGGTAGAAAGCCTAAAGCGAAACCGGATGATTCTATAAATAATTCTGTTCCAAAAAAAAGAGGTAGAAAACCAAAACCAAAAACTGAAGAAGATTTGAAACCTAAAATACCTAAAAAACGTGGTAGAAAACCCAAAGAAAAAGTATATAGTGTTACAACACCTATAAATAATAAAATTGAAAATATAGATGAAAATATTATTTTACATTTACCTATATTTCAATCAGACTTAGATAATATTACTAATAATTCTTTATTAGAATATAATATTGGAGAAGATAATAAATCGGTTGAACCAGGACCTTATGAACCTGAAATGAATTTTCAAACAATAGGTAATTTATCAAATAAAAATATAAAAAAAAATAATAATGAAGATAATAAAGATAATGAAGATAATAAAGAAGATAATAAAGAAGATAATAATGATAATTTTAGTGAAATTTTACAAACAGATGATAATTCAGAAAAAAAATTGGTCAAAAGATCATTATCTAATGTAATGTATGAATTTATGGATGGAAATATTAGAATGGAGTGGCCTAAATCAACTAATATTTATTGTATGTGGTGTTGTCATCCATTTGACAGTGTCCCTTGTGCATTGCCAGAAAAAATGTTTAATGAAAAGTTTTATTTAAGTGGATGTTTTTGTAGTTTTAATTGTGCAGCATCATATAATTTTGATCAAAAGAAATATAATATGTGGGAAATATATTCTTTATTAAATTTATTATATAAAAAGATGTATAATACATCATATATTAAGATCAAGCTTGCACCTCCAAGAAATATATTAAAAATATTTGGTGGATTTTTAAGCATTGAAGAATTTAGAAAAAATTTCCTTATCAATAAAGAATATAGTGTAATATTGCCTCCAATGATATCATTAGTTCCTTCTATTGAAGAACATATATTTGAAGATATTACGGATGATCAGTCATATATACCATTAGATGATAACAATGTACAAAAAGCAACATTAAAATTGAAGCGTGACAAGCCTTTAACTGATCCAAAAAAGACTTTGGAGTCATATATGGATTTAAAAATTCTCTAAGCTTTACACTTTTTATATCGCAAACAAGTTTGACTTGAAATTGCTTTCAGCAATTGAAAGCAGGACGATAACTGAAAGTTATCTTCTGACAGTAAAAGTGTTATCAAAAAAATAAAAAAATATAGGAAAAATAGGAAAAAGAATTATTTTTATACAAGTTTATTAAAGGGTTTAAAAAAATTAAAAATACTATATATTATAAAATATCATGAAAATTGCTTCATGGGATATTGGAATTAATAATTTGGCATACTGTATTATGGACAATAAAAATATTATCAAATGGGATGTAATTGATATTTTAGAAGATATTAGACCTATTATATATAAATGTGAAGGATTTCTTAAAAATGGAAATAATTGTGATAAAAAAGCATCTTTATATAAAACAGTAGATGAAAATAGACACTATTATTGTGGTATACATGGTAAAGGTTTAGATAAAATACCTAAACATGAATTGTGTCAAGGAATCAATAAAAGTAAGAAACCTTGCAAAATGAAGGCACATGTTTATACAAATTGTGGTAAATATTTTTGTAAAAAACATATAGATCAGACAGAAGAGGAGTGTCAATTATATATTACAGTTAATAATATATCATTTTTTCAAAGAGGTAAATTTTTATACAACAAATTGGATAAAATAAAAGATGATATTTTAGATGTTGATGAAGTTGTAATTGAAAATCAACCAGTACATAAAAATCCGATTATGAAGTCTATACAAATATTATTATATGGTTACTATATGTTAGAAGGTATTAATAAAAATAATCGTATTAATGAGATACATTTATTAAATGCTACCCAAAAAATGAAGGTATATGATGGACCTGAGATAGAGTGTGAAATTAAAGATACACACGAGAAGAATAAGTATTTAGCAAAAGAGTATTGTAAATATATATTGAAAGATAATGAGGAAATGTTAAATTATTTTAATAAATATAATAAGAAAGATGATTTAGCAGATACCTATTTACAGGGTTTATATTTCTTGAAATCTAATAAAATTATTTGATAAACTTATCTAATAAATTATCTAATAAATTATGTATATAATGATGATTATATTATTATAATAATTATAATAATATATTTTTAACTTAAAAATAAATTTTATTTATAAAAAGTCACACAATTAATGTGATTCTTCCTTCTGCCCCGTTTCAAGATCTTCCAGATTGACTGTTCCACCACAGTACTTCACCTCATACATTGGACGGTTAGGATCAAGATCGAGTAGCATTTTGCGATTGTTTTCATGGGTTTTCCCCAAAATGATATGTTCACCAGAATCATCCACAATAATGAACTGCACACGACTTATATTTATCTCATTATTATTAATAATGAGTTTAATCGTTGCATTTTTCTCAGGGATCCATTTGTGACTAAAATCATCATCCACTTTCACAGATTGCTTAAACTTTTCCAAGAAAATTTTTTGCTGTTCATCAGAAAGTTCCCACTCACTGCAATCATCAGGAATTTTTCCGTTGACAAACCATTGAAGCTGATCATGATGATGACCCGCTATAACAATCTTCGGGGTTTCAGAAGGATCCTTAGAAACGACCATGCGTTTAAATTGGGTCATCTCTGGCTCTCTGGCGAAATCTAAAGGATAAAGCCCAAATTCGACTAACTCTATGTTCCCATTTTCAGAACCCGCTTTGGAACGGGTAAGGTAAGTAAAATAGTCACACTTGTTATCCTCCATGAATTCTCTTGCAGCTTCGTACTTTTTATCAGTTTTGAAGTCTAATTTCTCTTCTATGAATTCAGCGTAAGTTTTCAAACGCGCCAGTTTTTCTTTGGCTTCTTTATTTGCTACGAGGACAATCTTTTCGAGATCTTCGAGATTAGAAGTTTTCACAACAACGAATGCCGCGTGGGTTCCGTTCCAGTTCTTACGTAAAAATACCTTTTCACCAAGACTTGTGATTTTATTATTCAGAGTCTCCTTGGCTTTAGGACCTAATTCTTCTGTGCCTTCCCTACTTGCAGTGGTTGCTGCTTCGGTGAGCGCCTTATTCATATCCTGGTATAAACCAGTATTGTTTTGTTGTTCGATTATTGACATTTGTCTTAAAAATTAAACAATATATAAATACAAAAAAATTTGTCAATTTTTTTTACACATCAATATTTATACCTTGACTACTCTTTCTGGATCTTCTCTGTTTTCTCGGATTATAACTAACATTATGAACACTCTCTCCATCACTGGCATCAGACATTAAATCATCTATATTAGTTGGTCCGCGCATAGAACCGCCTCTATTACCAGAACTCGTTTCTCTTTCATACTGTTGTGCTTTCATATTAACACCTTGTCTCATCATATCTGTAAATTCGTCATCACCACCCATATTGTTACCCATACTTTTAACAGCGGCTTCTGAGATATTTCTCATAATATCCGGATTCTGTTTGAGAATTTCATTTAAACTGGGTACATTGGATTTGAAAAGAGTATTAGTCAAATGGAACATAAATGCACTACCACCAACCATCATCATTAGTTTTAATTCTGGTGCAACTTCGATCTTTTCAGCATATTTATCATGTAACTCTTCAAAAACTTCATCATAATCATCAATATTTTCCATTACACTTTCAGACCATCCATCCAATTTTGCATCAATTGGATCGAATTTGTTATTAAGAAATTCAAAACCACTTGTTATAGCCATTAAAGCTTTTCTTTGAAATTTAATACTTTTATCAACATCTCTCTGTCTCTTCAATTTTTCATATTCATATTTAATATCATCAATATTGGATGCCATAGTATATCTACGCGATAATTTAACTTTCATACTCTTTTCCAATCTTTCCAATTTAAATAAAAGAAATTGTTTTTCTCTTTGTAATTCTTCATAAGTTTTTTGCTGATTAACTTCATCTCTATCTGATACAGACGATATAGATAATGTATCTTGATAATTTTTATTATTTGAATAATCATTTTCACTTTCAGATAACTTATGATCGGAAAATCTATTTTCTGAATAATTATTATCTGAATATTTATTTTCTGAATAATTATGATAATCATTATCATGTGAATCATGATCATCATTCATTGGTGCAGATGTATTAAATAGATTATCATATGTATTGCTTACTCTATGGTCAGATGAACTATCACTGGGATAATTATGTACATCTTTATCAGAATCAGTATTATTTGCAGAAGATTCATATGTTTTTTTTGGATTAGAAAGAAGATCTAATCCATCCATAGGAACTAATTTTGGTTTTTGAATATTATTTTGTAAATTATCTGTTGTTAATTGAGGTTTTGAGTCAACACTATCTGATTTTTTAACACTGGATAATTTAATATTTTCATCTTCTCTTTCTATATTAACATTATTTTCAGTTTTAATATTAATAGTATCATTCATAAGATGATTATTAGAATTTGTTGCTCTTTCAATTTTAAATTGTTTATTATTTCTGCTATCATCTTCATTCATTATTATATAACGAATTTAGAAACTTATTTAATAAAATATACGCATAGTTGTTTAAATATATTTTTTATAAAAGTTTACAAATTAAAAATTACTTTATAAAAAATATAAATTCTATATATACAACATAAATAGAATTTTAATGAAGATAACATTTTCTTAGTTTTTATTTTTATATATATGTTTTTTATATTTATCTAAAATATTTTTAGCCTTTACTAATTCTTCTGTACTTATAACACCGTCTTCATCAAAATCAAGATAACTTTCAGGCAAAATACACATTCCACTATTTTCATTCAGTAATATACTAAATATGAGAATATAAGATAATGTTATTAATAAAGATATTTTAATATCATGTGTAGCTATAAATGCTATACAAAAAATAACTAATCGTCTTATCCATATATGTTTAAATATATTGTCTAAACTACGTGGAAGATCTTTAGAAATATATCTTCCTCCAATATTCATAACGATCATAGCACATCCAGTAAATAATTTATTATTATTAAGATAAAATAGAAGTTGTTCCATATATATAATACTTATATATTTATTTCATTTAGTAATTTTTGTAATTCATTATTGTCGGATATATTATCATTAATTTTATCATGTATTTCATCGGGAATAATATTTTTATTATTATCATTTATTTCATTGGGAATAATATTTTTATTATTATCATTTATTTCATCGGGAATAATATTTTTATTATTATTATTTATTTCATCGGGAATAATAATTTGATTATTATCATTTATTTCATCGGGAATAATATTTTGATTATTATTATTTATTTCATCGGTAATAATATTGTTTTCTTTAATATCTAAAAATTTTTTAAGTTTATGTTTAGTTATATCAATATATTTTTCAGAACGTAAGTATAATAATTGTCTAATTTTTTCATCATATAAAAGTAAACATATTAATAATATAAATAAAATTATTAGATTGAAATTATTGTAAAGAAAATAAATTATTAATAATAGAAATATCATTTTATTATCCATAAATTTTTTTATAAAATATTTATCACCAGAAAATAAAAATATAATAATAATTAATACAATCACAATTATATAATTATTCATATATATGTATAATTAAAATAAAAATCATAATTTTACTTATATCAATATAAATAATATATATAAATTAATACAATAAATATCATAATAAATGTAAATATATTCTTAGCCATTTTTGATAACATAAATATTTCATTTTTTACATTTTTATTATTATTTTTTTGTAAATGATCTATTTTAATATTAATCAAAAAGATTAAAGATAAAAATACTATAATTAAAATATTATAAATAGGTGGTAATCTTGTTGTCATTAAAAACCATAAGTATAAAAATAGTGTAACTAATAATATTTGTGTAAGATCACTAATTGTTGTAATATGATATATAGAAAATAACATTGTAAAAAACCCTAATAAATGTTTTGCAAAAATATTATTTTTGATAAAATCTATATGTGTTTTAGGAAAAAAATTAACTAAAAAATTTGATGTTAATGCAATATAAAAAAGTAATAAACTATTTGATAATTCTGTCTGAATTTCCATACTATCAAGTAAATTATTCATTTATAATTAATATACATATAATTATAAAATTGATAAAATAAAATATATTCATATATTATATTTATATGGCTTCAAAGCAAATGTCATACTGTTCTCTTGAAGAAGCTTGGGGTACAGAGTATGCAAATTTATATAAAAAAGATGATGATATGTTAACTAAAATGCCTAAAATTGATAATGATGTTGATACAAATATTTTAAATGATAGAGACATGACAAAGGTAAGTACATCAGCTAATAAAAATTCAATCAACGATTTAGATGAAGAAATGAGTAAATATTATATGGATATTAAAGGTGAAATGGATACTAAAAAAGATGGTCAATTGACTACAACAACAAGTTGTGAAAATTTTTTAGAACATGTTTTAGAATGTGAAGATTGTAAAAATAAGGTTAACAGATTATTGAATAATGATAAATCATCTAATAATTCTATTATTGAAAAATTTAATGTAACACAAAATATTGATGAAGGATTCTTAGATATATTTATTCTTATTTTAATAGGAATATTTATAATCTTCATTCTGGACTGTTTTGTTAGATTAAGCAAAAGATTTACATAATTATAGATGATGGATTACTATCATTTATAAATTAAAAATATTTTTCCTCGAAAGATAGTGTTTTGAAGGGGTAACTTGGTTTTTCCTTCATTTAATTAAAAATAAAGTGTCCTGTAGGTTGATAATCGGAAATAGATCTGAATGTACTTTGTTTAGGTTTATCTAAAGTAATAGTCATATTTTTAGGAGTTTCAGTAACAAATTTAGGTTCATTGTATGTAATTCTTTTAGGTCCATTTTTAATGAAAGATGGTTTATCAAATTGCCATGAGACAAAAATAATGTTTGGATTAAAAAATTTAGCGATAAATCCTTTATTTCTTAAATCATGAATAATAAAAGCTGCACAATATGCTAAATTATATGTTGGCATACCAAGTACAAAATCTGGGATTGGATAAATAAAATAAGTATTATCATTATTAGCTGCATTTTTAATACGATAATAACATTTTTCTAATAATTTTATATAAATTTTAGTTCTATTATTAGACTTAATACGATGGATATCGCGTAATTCTTCTGCATTAATTGAAAAATTCTCGTCCATTATATATAATAATATATAAAAATATATAATATAAATTTTATATATTATGTACACACATTTAGTTATAAGTGGCGGAGGTGTTAAAGGCATTGCAATAATAGGTGCCTTAAAAGTATTGTTTGAGAATAATTTATTAAATAATGTAGAAGCATATATTGGTAGTTCAATTGGTGGATTGATATGTTTTTTGTTAAATATTGGATATACATATAATGAATTAGAGGAAATTATGTTTAATATAAATTTCAGCGAGTATCGTAATATTAATATTTCTACTATATTTCAAAATTGGGGATTAGATAATGGAGAATTTTTAATTAAACTTTTTATTGCTATTATTAAACAGAAAAATATATCATCTGATATTACTTTTAAAAATCTTTTTGAAAAAACAAATAAATTATTGGTCTTAACTGGTTCTGAACTGATTAGAAATGAAGAAAAATATTATAGTCATCTCGAAACACCGGAAATGAAAGTATTAGATGCTATTAGAATTACAATTAGTTATCCAATTATTTTTAATCCTTTAAAAAATAATGTTATTAAAAATGGGATTGAAGAAACAGAAATTTTAATAGATGGTGCTTTATTTTCACCTTATCCAATGAATTATTTTAAAGATATAAAAAATAAAATAGGGATTATAATACATAGTAATCATAATTCAAATGGTATTGTAGATGGTGAAGATTATTTGATTAATATTATTAAATGTTTAACTGAAAGATATGAAAAATTTCATTTGAAAGATTATATAGATAATACAATCATTATTGATATCAAAAATATACATAGTATGAATTTTGAATTAACACAAGATGATAAAAAAAATATGTATCAATTAGGAATAGATTCAGCCACAAATTATTTATCTAAAAATAAAAAAGTTGACTTGAAAAATGACTTGAAAAATGACTTAAAAAAAGAAAAATAGAATATATACATTATGCAACGTAAAACAATCGGAATTATTGGAGGTGGACAATTAGGGCGCATGATAATTCAAGCAGGTATTAATTATCCCATTGATTTTCATGTTTATTCAAACAGTAAAAATTTTTCTTCTAAAAATATTTGTAAAGAATATACCATAGGTGATTTAAATAATTATGATAAAATTGTAAATTTTGGTAAAAAATGTGATATTATAACTATTGAAATAGAAAATGTAAATACGGATGCTTTAAAATATTTGCAAAATTATTTTAAAAAAAATGTTTATCCACAACCAGAAATTTTAGAAATTATTAAAGATAGAAAAGTACAAAAAGATTTTTTATTAGAGAATAATATTAATACAATGAGATTTTTTTATTATGATAATATTTCTATTGTTTCTAAAGATATGATCCCACCATTTGTTAATAAATTATGTATTGGTGGTTATGATGGTTACGGAACACAAATTATACATGAAGAGAACTATTTTGATAAATTATATCCTAAAAATAGTATTATTGAACAATATTGTCAAATGGATAGAGAATTATCTGTTATAGTTGCACGAAATATTAATGGAGATATTATTATTTATCCACCTGTTGAAATGAAATTTACAGATCAAAATATGTTAGATTATTTAGTATGTCCTGTTGAAGATGTAAATTTGGACAAAATTAATAAAATTGCAACTAAATTAGCAGAAATTACAAATCTTGTTGGTATTTTAGCTATTGAATTATTTGAATCTAATGGAGAAATTTATGTGAATGAATTAGCACCTCGTCCTCACAATAGTGGTCATCATACACAAGATATGTTTAATAATTCGCAATTTGATATTTTAATTAGATGCTTATTAGGTTTAAAATTGTACCCTGTTAAACAGTTAGCTGAATATGGTGCATGTATAAATATTTTAGGTAATCCAGAGATAGAGACAGGTAATGCTATATATAATTTAGATAATTTTGAAAATGTACAAGTACATATTTATGATAAGATAGAGACACGACCTTATAGAAAGATGGGTCATTTGAATATTTTATCATATGATAGAGATTATTTAATAGAAAGAGTCGAAGAGATTAAACAGATTGTTAAAAATTGCGTAGATATTAATGATAATAGTACATTGATGGTTAATTATCCTAAGGTTGGTGTAATTATGGGAAGTAAATCTGATTTAGAAATTATGAATCAAGCAATAAATATTTTGAAGATGTTCAAGGTTGATTATGAAGTGAAAATAGTATCTGCACATAGAACACCACAAATGATGATTGAATATGGCGAAACAGCACAAGAAAGGGGATTAGAAGTTATTATTGCAGGTGCGGGTGGTGCTGCACATTTACCAGGTATGATAGCTTCAACAACTTCATTACCAGTAATAGGTGTACCTATTAAATCAAGTAATTCGATAGATGGGTGGGACTCAATATTATCAATTTTGCAGATGCCAAATGGTGTTCCAGTGGCGACAGTTAATTTGGATGGAGCGATGAATGCGGGATTATTAGCTGTTAGAATACTGGGTAATAGAGTAGAGATGGATAGATATCGTGATGAATTGAAGGAGAAGGTAAGACAGATGAATGATGAAATAGATAATTAAATATAATTAATTATATTATTTAATTATATTTATAACATTAAATGAATTATAACATTAAAGGAATTATAACATTAAAGGAATTATAACATTAAAGGAATTATAACATTAAAGGAATTATCATATTTTTATTTATTGGCAATAAATGCTAATAAAGCCTCACCAGTTCTATCACCCTTGTATTCAACTCTATCTTTAGGATTATTTAATCCATGTGGTAAGAAATAAAATGTTGGAAAACCTTGGATACCGTATTTTTCTGCTAATTCCTTGTTTTCATCGCAATTTATTTTAACAAGTTTAACATCAGTATTATTCATTTTTTCTGCTTTTTCCCATTCAGGTTCAGCTTTTTGACAATGACCACACCATGGAGCATAGAAAAATGCTAATGTTTTTCCTTCAAAACCTTCATCTAAAGATTCAAGTGCTTCAAGAGATATTTTTCCACCAAGATTTCCTAAATTAGCACCAAAGTTTATGCTTGCTAAGGGGCGATCACGTGGCCAGAAGAGGGCAAAAAGGATGACAAAAACAGCAACAACAATGAGTAATTGATGATCGACTTTCATTTTCATTAATTTTTTAAACATATTTTTATATATTATAACAATATTTTTTTATAAGATTTATCAATTATTGCGATAATAAATAAAATTATTCATATATATTAAATTATTCATATATATTAAATAAATTATAAACATGATGATATTTATCTATATTAAATAGTATTACATTACTATAAATAATAAACTTATGTATATAATGGTATTTCTAAAAATATAAAAAAAATGAATAATATTTTTAAATATTTTAATATTTATTATTATAAAACAATGCAAATTTTTATCAAAACTTTGACAGGCAAAACGATTACATTGGAGGTTGAATCATCAGATACTATCGAGAATGTGAAACAGAAAATTCAGGACAAAGAAGGAATTCCACCTGACCAACAAAGACTTATCTTTGCAGGGAAGCAGCTCGAAGATGGTCGTACCCTTGAGGACTACAACGTCCAAAAGGAGAGTACCCTTCATTTAGTACTTCGTTTACGCTAACGAAGTTTTTTTGATAAACATTTAGGATATTGTAAATACTACATATTCTTAAAAATTATAAAAAATACCACAATATCAGTAAATTATTTATAATATAAATTTATTTATTCAATTTATCCATAAACTCTTGTACATCTTTTCTTAAATCTTCTAAATTCTGATCTCCATCAAATCTTTTCACAAAATCTTTTAACATTTTACCACTTTCTTCCTGTATTCTTAAACCTATTTGAATAGATCTATGAATAAATTCAGCTATTTTAACAAACTCTTCTTCTTTACATCCGCGAGTAGTCATCCATGGACTACCTATTCTAATACCACTGGGATTAAAAGCTGATGCATCTCCATAAATTGAATTTTTGTTTAATGAAATATTAACATATTCGCACAATTTTTCAACTTTACTCCCAGTTAATCCAGTTTTTTTAACATTAATCAAGACTAAATGATTATCTGTACCATCTGTCATAATATGATATCCATACTCCATTATTTTTTCCGCAAAAATTTTAATATTTTTATGTACTTGTTTAATATATTCGCGATATTCTTCTGTATCAACTTCTTTAAGTTGACATGTTAATGCTGTTATTATATCATATGTTGAACCTCCAAGTACAGAAGGAAATGCTGAAAAATCAATTTGTTTGTTTAATTCTTTTCTGCTAAAAATCATAGAACTTCTTGGTCCTCTTAAAAGTTTATGTGTAGTTGATGTAACAATATCACAATAATCAAATGGATTATTTAATAATTTAGCTGCAACAAATCCATTAAAATGAGACATATCACACATTAAATATGCACCAACATGATCTGCAATTTTTTTAAATCTTTGATAATCAAGATCTCTACTATAAGCACTATATCCACAAATAATTAATTTAGGTCTATATAAAAGTGCATTTGATTCTAATTGATCATAATCTATATATCCTTCATTATTAAGAGTATAATGTAAACATTCGTAAATTTTAGAAGAAATTGATATTTTTTTATTATCTGATGAATGACAATGACTCAAATGTGAACCACTTGGTAAACTCATAGCCATTATTCTATCATGTGGTTCTAAAATAGCATTATATGCAATTAAATTTGCAACAGATCCACTATGACAATGAACATTTACACCCCACTCTTCTGAATTTAGATGGAATGCTTTAAGGGCACGTTTTTTACACAGTAATTCAATTTCATCAATATATTCACAACCACCATAATATCTGGCGCCTATTTCTCCTTCTGCATATTTTCTGTTTGGACAAGTTCCAAGACATTCAAGGACATGATCTGATGTATAATTTTCTGAAGCAATTAGTTCGATACTATTAACTTGTCGGTGATGTTCTTTTTGGATAAGTTTATAAAGTTCTGGGTCAAAATTTTTGAGCATATTTTTATAATATATATAAAATATTCTCTTTATATAATATAAATGGAAGCATCTTTAATGAAACAATTAAATATTCTTTGTCAAAGAATAAAAAAATTACATCAAAGAGAAATCAGGATACAAAATAGATTAAATAATTTATAATAATTTTTCAAAAAATAATATATTTATATTTTATAAATGGCGAATTTGATAAATACATTAGTTGGACGTGTTTTAACAATGGAAAATCATATGAATGAAATGGAAAATACATTAAATAATATAGATACAAATAATACCACAAATCCCGTTAATAATTTTAGATCTTTAGATGGTAGTGGTAATAATTTATTTAATCCCATATGGGGTAAAATTAATACTAAATTATTACGAAAATCTGCTTCTCAATATGGTGATAATCAATCATCTTTATCAATTAGAGGTATAAAAAATCCTAATCCAAGAACTATTAGCAATTTATTATGTAAATCAACAACATCAATACCTAATAATGATAATTTATCCGATATGATGTGGATTTGGGGACAATTTTTAGATCACGAAATTGATTTAACTGAAACTCAGTCCAGTGGTGGAGAAACTGTTAATATGACTACACCCACAATTGCTCAAGATTCTAATGAAGATTTTCCTAATAGAACCATACCCTTCACTCGTTCAAGTTTTGTAGTTAATACAAATCCAAGAGAACAAGTTAATAATATTTCAAGTTATATTGATGCAACCAATGTTTATGGACATAATAATGAAAGATCTTATGCATTAAGAAAATTAGATGGCAGTGGTAAATTAATTACAAAAAATGCAAATAATGGAGAGGTTATATTGCCTTATAATTCGGATGGATTAAAAAATGCAGCACCAGAAGAATCTAATCCTGAAGATTTTTTTTTAGCAGGTGATATTAGATCTAATGAAAATATATTTTTAACAGCAATGCATACTTTATTTGTTAGAGAACATAATAGATTATGTGATCAAATTTTATTGGAACATCCAGAATATTTAAATAAGGATGAAGTAATTTATCAAAACGCGCGTAAATTGTTAATAGGTATGATGCAAAATATAACCTATATGGAGTTTTTACCTAAACTTTTAGGAAAAAATGCTATTCCAAAATACACATCTTATAATGAAAATATTGATGCTTCAATTAATACTGAATTTTCTACAGTTGGTTACCGCGTTGGACACAGTATGCTTTCATCTACATTACATACAGGACAATCTGGAAGTATATTATTGAGAGATGCATTTTTCAATTCAACATATATTCAAAATAATGGTATTGATCAGCTTTTATTAGGTGGTAAGATAGGAACAATGCAAAAAATAGATACACGTATAGTGGAAGATATTAGAAGTTTCTTATTTGGTGCACCAACAGCACAACAATTATTAGATTTGGCATCATTAAATCTACAACGTGGACGTGATCATGGTATCCCAGATTATAATACTTTACGTGCAGCTTATGATTTAGAAAAAGTAACAACATTTACAGAAATCACATCTGATCCGGTAGTCAGTAGTGGTTTAGCGGAATTGTATAATACAGTTGATGATATAGATCCATGGGTTGGTGGATTAGCCGAAGATCATCTAAATGATGCTAATGTTGGTCCATTATTTTATGAAATAATTCGAGATCAATTTATTAGATTACGTGATGGAGATAGATATTACTATGAGAATGATACAACTTTAAGAGCTGATGAAGTAGAGTTAATAGAAAGTTCAACATTAGGAAAAATTATAGAGAGAAATACTGTTTTAAGTAATTTGGGAGATGTATTTAGAGTATAAAAAAAAATGAAAGAATATTATGTAAAATGAACTATAATTTATTATATAGAGATGAATGATAAAACTATTCAATGCTCATCACATGTTGATAATAACAACTGTCCAAATTTTATATCGAGTGAATATAATTGTGACGGTAATGACAATGAAAATAGAATGGCTCCATATGGACATACTACTCAGCAAAGGTTTATTGATATTTTCATAAAAGGTATAAATGGATATGGACCATGTAAATGTTCCAAGACAGATACTGATTGCCAGTGCGGAAGAATCAATGTTGATGGTAAGATCTTTGTAGCTGAATGGAATGATACATGTGGATGGATTAATTGGAGATTAGATGTATCGAGTGGAATTAAAAGTGCATTAAAGAGATAATATAAAATAAAATTATAAAATAAAATTATAAATATATAAAAACATATTTTATATAGTTTATATAAAATATGGATTCAATAAAAGAAAATATTAAATATAAATTTATACCAAATAAGGTTGTTTCATTTACAAATATTATAAAATTAGAAAAAGTATTGGAAAATAATTCATTTGAAAAATATATTGCAAAAACTGAAGTAGAAGGTGAATTGATTATATGTAATGATATTTCAAAAATAAAAGATGAAAGTCGAAAAATATATCAAGAAACTTATGAAGAGTATCTGGAATTTATTTCAAAAAGAGATATAGAAATTGATAGATGGATATACAATATTATTGATGGTATTAGTGAACAAGATTCAATTGTATTTCGTGACGAAAGTATTATTATTATACCAACATATGAATGGAATGGAGTAAATATCAATAAATTACATCTTTTGTGTTTACCAGTTGATAAAAATATTAGATCTTTAAGAGATTTGAGGCAAAAACATATACCTTTATTAGAATATATGAAAAAAATTACTCTTATGAAAATTAATGAATTATATAATTTAACAGAGAATGATTTGAAAATTTTTATACATTATGAACCTTCTACATATCATTTACATATACATTTTGTTAATATTAATTTTAGAGAATGTAATTCATCAGTTGAGTATTCACATGATATAAATATGGTAATATTTAACCTAAATATTGATAATAATTATTATCAAAAAATCAAATTGAATAAAGAAATATTAAATTTTTAATCCAAAAAGTATTTAAAGGTTTCATTCAATAATGAATAATATAATATTAAACATGACAATTATCGGTATTGATTTAGGAACGACAAACTCGTGTGTTGGTGTATGGCAAAATGATCGTGTTGAGATTATCTCAAATGATCAAGGTAACCGTACAACTCCTTCATTTGTTGCTTTTACTGAAACGGAACGTTTAATTGGTGAATCTGCAAAAAATCAATCTTCTGTTAATCCGAAGAATACAATTTATGATTCCAAACGTATAATTGGTAGAAAATATAATGATGAAGGTGTAAAAGATGATATCAGTCATTTTGTATATGATGTAACTAATGATAATGGTAGTCCTAAAATTAAAGTTACTTATAAGAATGAGGAAAAGCAATATTCTCCGGAGGAGATATCATCTATGGTTTTAGTTAAAATGAAAGAGATTGCAGAATCATATCTTGGTGAAAAGGTTACTGAAGCTGTAATTACTGTTCCGGCATATTTCAATGACAGTCAACGCCAAGCAACTAAAGATGCAGGACAAATTGCTGGATTGAATGTGAAGCGCATTATTAATGAACCAACAGCTGCTGCTATGGCGTATGGTTTAGATAAAGATTTTGAAGGTGAAAGAAATGTGTTGATTGTTGATTCTGGTGGTGGTACTACAGATATTACACTTCTTACATTAGATGAGGGTGTTTATGAAGTGAAATCAACTGCGGGTGATTCAAGACTTGGTGGCGAGGATATTGATATGTATATGGTGACACATTTTGCGGATGAGTTCAAACGTAAATATAAGAAAGATTTACGAGAAAGTGATAGAGCAATGCGTCGTTTACAGACAGCGTGTGAAAAGGCTAAGAGGACTTTGTCGTCATCTACACAAGCTACAGTTGAAATTGATTCATTATACGAGGGTATAGATTTTTACACTTCTATTACCCGTGCTAAATTTGAAAGTCTTTGTGACCCATTTTTCAATAAGGTAATGGCGCCAATTTCGAGAGTTTTAGCAGATGGAAAAATGAGTAAGCCTGAGGTTCACGATGTTGTGTTGGTAGGTGGTTCAACACGTATTCCTAAAATTCAGAAGTTGTTAAGTGATTTCTTTGGTGGTAAAGAATTATGTAAAAATATTAATCCAGATGAATGTGTTGCTTATGGTGCTGCTGTTCAGGGTGCAGTTCTTGGTGGTGTGAATAGTGCAAAAATTAATGATATTATTCTTTTAGATGTTGCACCACTTTCATTAGGTATTGAAACAGCAGGTGGTGTAATGACAAAATTGATTGAACGTAATACTACGGTTCCAGCGAGTAAATCTCAAACATTTAGTACATATGCTGATAATCAACCAGGTGTTAGTATTCAAGTATATGAAGGTGAACGTGCTATGACCAGGGATTGTAATTTGCTTGGATCATTCGAACTCAGTGGAATTCCTCCAGCACCAAGAGGTATTCCTAAGATTGTAGTAACATTTGATGTGAATACTGATGGTATTCTCAATGTCACTGCTAAAGATGATACGACAGGTAATTCTAAAAATATCACTATTACTAATGAGAAGGGTAGATTAAATCAAGAAGATATTGATAGAATGGTTAAAGAAGCAGAAGAGCATGCAGAAGATGATCGTAAGAATAGGGAGAAAATTGAGTCAAAGAATGATTTAGAGAATTATTTATATAGTGTAAAGAATAGTATGAATGATGAGAAATTGAAAGATAAATTATCTGAAGAAGATAGAAATACACTTGATCAATTATTGGAACAAGAAATTAAATGGTTAGATGATAATCAATTAGCTGAAAAGGAAGAATTTGAGCATCATAAGAAAGAGGCTGAACAAGTAATTATGCCAATTATGACTAAACTATATCAATCTGCGGCTCCTGAAGGTCAAGGAGGGATGCCTGATATGAGTCAAATGCCAGATATGGGGGGTAATAATGAAAATAATGAAAATAATGAAAATAATGAAAATAATGAAAATAATGAGAATAGTGAACCTCATATTGAAGAGGTGGATTAATTGAAAAAATGTTTAATGTTATAAATAAAAAAAGTTAATTAATAAAACAGCTTAAAGAAATAATAATATATAATATTTATAAATGCCTGTAACTGAAATTAGAGATTCTGAAAGATTTAAAAAGATTTCATCAATTTCTGATAAACTAATTGTAATAGATTTTGGAGCTGAATGGTGTGGTCCATGTAAACGTATTGCTCCGATGTATGAACAATTGTCAGATATTATGAAAGATGTAGTATTTTGCAAAGTTGATATTGATGAATTTGAGGAATTAGCTCAAAATTTTGATGTGATAAGTGTTCCAACATTTGTATTTATCAAAAATAATAATATATTAACTACAGTACAAGGTGCAAATTATGATCTCATTGTATCTGAATGCAATAAATACGCATAAATACGCATAAATAATAAATAATAAATAATAATAAAAAATAATAAAAAATGAAAAAAAATTTATAAAATATAATATTGTATATTTTATAAATGGAGCACCAAGATTTTAGAGATTATATTATTCGTGGTGGACAATCAAATTCAAAAACGAGATCTATTAGAGAAGGTAAAATGGAGTCTGTAATTAAAAAAAAAGTGGATAAACATATGAATAAATTAGATAATGAATATGATGTGAAACGTGTTGAAAAAGTCAATCTTGATGTGCGTCGAATTGTTCAAAAAGTTAGAACTGAAAAGGGTATGACACAAAAGGAGTTAGCTGATCGGGTTAATATGAAGGTTGAGATTATACGAGATTTAGAATCTGGTAAATTGTCTAAAAATCCACAATTACTAAGTAAATTGCAAAGAGTTTTAGGGGTTCGTCTTCTTGGTAAAAATATTGGTGAACCATTTACTTTTGGTAAGAAAAAAGATTAAATTAATTATCTTAAATTTAGATGTTAAATATTATTATAAATATTTTTTTCTTCAGGTATTATGTGAATCATTATTTTTTTTCAGGATCTGGAATCATATGTTTATTATAGCATATATCACAAATAGGTACTTCTTTATAATATACTCCTACATAAGCCATTTTACCCCAACATTTATTACAATAAATTTTACCACATTCTCTACAATGATGTTTAGAGTTGAAGAATCCAAATTCAGAATTACATATTGTATTTGAACATTTATCTGTTTCACTATTAGGTTGCCAGTATGGTAACCAGTCTAAATTATAATTTTCTATTTTAAGCATTGATGTTATATTTTGGTATATATAACTCATATTTTATATATTAAATACATATAAAAATTAATTAATTTTAGAAAAAAATAAAAATTGAATAATTATCCTTATATAAACATATATAACTATATAAATAATAAAATGGGTAACCTTATTAGCACTAATAAATATAGCAATATTTATAGTTCATACAATAATAATAAACAAAAATGTCCATTTATGAATTGTAATGAGTTTCATAAATCTTCAGAACATATATGCACTATTTGTGGTATACAAGGTCATGAAGATATTAAAGATATGCATGAAAAATGTTATATATGCAAAGATAAAATTAAATATACACATCATACTGATGGACATATTTCTTATATAGGAATTAAAAATATGAGTGAAGATGAGAAAGATAAATTTAAATATTGTAAGACATGTAATAAAACTGGATATACTAAGAATAATAAATGTATTTTTTGTGAAAATGAAGTTTCTGAAATTATTAAATGTTCAAGGAATAATTGCGGATATATAGATAAAAATAGTATTAAAAGATATTGTCCTTATTGTGGAAAACATATTACAAGTTAATTAAAATTATTTTATTTTATAAATTAATTAATTAAAAATTGCGTTCAAAAAGCATTTAAAAAAATATTACTATATATATATAGAAAGGTCCCATAGCTCAGTTGGTTAGAGCGCTGTGCTTATAACGCAGAGGCCGTGAGATCGAGACTCACTGGGACCATATTTATGCCCCAATAGCTCAGTTGGATAGAGCACAGGACTTCTAATCCTGGGGTCGAGGGTTCGAGTCCCTCTTGGGGTTTTTATGTACAAGAGTGTGCTAACATATTGATGTGATATGTTAGCACGCGTGTCCGAGTTGGTCTAAGGAGTATGGCTTAAGTCCATATGGAGAGGAATCTCCGCACAGGTTCGAATCCTGTCGCGTGCATAATATGTTATTATATGACATATACTAACATATACTAACATATAATAACATATACTAACATATACTAACAAATAACTTGAATTATTTATTATAGAATACATTTTTTTCTTCAAAAAAAAAATGATAAAAAAATATTAATTTCAATACTTAATAATAAAGAATGGGAACTAAGAATTCAAAATCAAATTCTACTGAAGATACTCCAATAATAATAATATTTAATGGTAACATCATAAATGCTGAATATACAAATTTTGGTGGTCAGTACACTTTTGTTATACATGCTTACCTTAAGAAGTGGATCAATGCTGTTAAACATCACCCTGATATAAAAAAAGACTTAGAAGATCAGATCATGGACCTTAATAAAAAAGAAATTCATGAAGAGAAACGTTTAGTCCTTCCTAAATTGATACGCGATATAATTTCGTCGCACAACAATGATGAAGATACTGTAATTTATCTAAGGAAGTTTACTGAAATTTTTGATCAAAAAGTCATAAAAAGAGTTTTGAATCTGGAATATGAGACACATTTTCCATTTATACATGAAGCGGGTTTTTCAGGAAAACCCAAGACTCTTGAATTTTTATATGAGTTAGGAGCGAATTTTAATGTGATGGATCATTCGGGAAGAACACCAATTGATGTTGTAAACAATGTTTGTCGTTGTAAACAAGGCAATTGTGAGCATCAAAAATGTGTACAATTTCTTGAAAAAATCATGTTACAATGTCAAGTCTGTAAGAAGGCAGAACAGGTCCGTGGTCACAATGATTCAGGTAAGGTTGTTTTGTGTGATGAACATCATACAAATTCTTGATCACTATGTTTTTTTTGAAAAACAAACATTATAAAATATAAAATATACTTAAAAAATAGCAATTATATAAAATATATGACGAGTACAACATTTTTAGTAGATTCAGACCTCCATTTTACAAATCAAATTAGATCATATAAAAAAAATCATGTTGAAAAAATTATTAACCTCTGCCAAAATGAGAACATCAACGCCCTCATCTGTCCCGGTGATTTAACCAATAATGGATGGAATGGCGCAAATATGTGTGGATGGTATTATGGTGGAAAACAGGATCAATTAACACCATTGAAAGAACAGTATGTGAAGCCATTAGAATACTATTTGCCAGTCTATCTGTGTGCTGGTAATCATGATTACTATGTTCCGCGTCCTTATATAGTTCATCCAGTATTGAAATATATTCGTGAAAAACATGGTTCACAAAGATACTCATTTGATATTACTGATCTACATTTTATTTGTTTAGATAGATATCCAGATAAAGAGAGTATGAAGTTTTTGAAAAGAGATTTATCTGAACATCAAAACAAAAATATTATCATCTTTTTTCATTACAATTTCACGGGTGAGATGAGCGATTGGTGGAGCAATAAAACAAAAGATAAATTTTATGATGCTATTCAAGGATATAATATTGTTGCACTATTAGTTGGACATCATCATATATCAATCTATACACAATGGAGAGGTTATAAAGTGATTATGGGAGCAGCAGGAGCATTTGCTAAATGTACATATAAAGACGGAGATTTGAAGGTAGAATTTATATCATAATTTTATTTAATATTTAATATTAAATAAAAAATTATTATTATAATTTATTATAATTTACATAACTTTCCATTTTTTACAACCTAATTTTTCTAAATAATCTTTAGGAGCATCCATCGGTTTTACCTTCAACGCTGGTGCCATGGAATCCCATGGATTTAAATATTGTGCAGGCTCTTCCACCACTTTTTGTAATGTTCGAGATAAAAACTTCTTATGAACTGCAACCTGAAATACATTCTCCTCAAACCATTCATCACTCATTGATAAAAAACCATCCATACCTCGCTCATGACTATCAGCAAATCCCCACGAATTTTCAACTTGCCACGAGACTGGGTTCTCATTTTCATCTAAATTAACACCCAAAATTAACATCGCATGATTACCATTTGATACACCAAAATCTACACGATCACCCTTAGAAAATTGAAGTGATGGACCAAAAAGAAGATCCGTATTAGACATTTTATTATTTAATGATGAATTAATATAGTTAAAACCATGTGATACATCAGCTGAAAACCATACTGGTAGTCCTTGTAAAATAGATTTTTTAACATACTTCTTTAATTCATAAATCGGTAGATTGACAAAAGATGTATTCTGTCCATCTGTTAAATTAGACGTGTATCCAACTTCATACTTTTTACGCTCTAAACAACGTTCCATCGGAAAATTACCTAAAACCACAAAATCATCCATATCCAGTCCAGATAAACACATCTCTGTGAAATCTTTTGGTGTACTCTGTAAAGCATTAGTGCTATTTTCATCATTACCTTCAGTCTGATAATACCAAACAAAATCTTTCGGTGGTTCACCCAAATATTTAACCAAAATAGAATGAATCTGTTTAATGGTATCATTCTTCTGTTTCATTAATTGATTATGTGTCATCTTGGAATGATTCCGATAAATCCAATTTGCACAAGAAAATAATCTATACAAAATCTCCGAATTTAAATCATCTGAATCCTGTGATTGCCACGTTTCTGGCATTGCTTCCTTTGGTACTACACCATATTTTTTAATCAAATTTGTAAATGAATGCCAATATCCTCCATCTCCCATATATGCACCACTTGATATCATAAATTCAGCTTCGCGTGAATAAATATTATATTCTGGATGATCAATAAACCATTGTAAAACATAATTACAACGTTCCAATTTATCATAAAAAAACAGATATGTTTCCGAAAATTCAAAGTTCTCCAAATTTAAAGCTTTAATCAATAGATGACGAAATGTATTCAGACCAGAGAACATCCAACATCTACCACTTTGCCCCTGATTAGTCGCCTTTAAATTGTGTTTCTTTAATGTATTCATAAATAGATGCGTCACTTTACGTGATTCCTCAGAATCAATTGCAATATTACCAGAACCAACTGATACTACTGCATTTTTAATCATCACATTGGCGGGATCAGAATTGAACTCTTCTGACCATTTATTCAGTTTATCTTCTTCTACATCTACCGCATATGATTCATTCGTATTTTTAGAGCTGACTACACATCGTCGTTTTCTCGATCTTTCAGGCATTATGTATTATAATTTGCAATATTTTTTTAAGTAGTGTTGGTATTACTATTTTTAGTAATCACAACCTTAACAACACTGTAAAAGATGTGTTCAAACCTATCAATCCCATATATATCTTTTATGTATGGTGTTTTACATGTATATTTTACATCATTTGGCAAAACGACATCCACATCAAAATGGGTGAATTCAGTATGGCAGATAAAAGTGTATATAACATCGTATCATAAGTGTTGTTGTCATTTAATAAAAAATCTATTGCTAATTCTACAGCCTTTTCACGAGTTTTGCAGTATACAGTTCTATTTCTACCATAATCTTCCCAATGATCACAGTGTACAACGTAGAAATTATTCATAATAATTATTTTATAAATTATTATGGATAATAATAATTAATTTGTAATATCATATTTTAAGTAATATTTAACAGCAGTAATTTTATAATCTTCACTTTTATATTTCATATTATAATAGTTTATAATATAAAATTTTTGTTCCATCTGAAATCTTCAAGGGTGTAAAATTAAGTGTATGTCATATTAATATTCAATCAATGAAAGATCTAATTGGTAATATTAAAAATATAGAATTATATTATTGTAATATAGACACAGATGTGCTACAATATATGTCAGAAAATATAGATAAAATGGAATATTTAGAAATAAGAGATGAAGTTGAAAAATATACTGATCAAGATCTATCAATTGTAGATGAACTTATAAAAAATATGGAAAATTTTGCTGTAGATATTCAGTAAGTGCTTTAATCAGTGTATATGCCATGTATTATAACATATTATTATTTTTAATGTTAAAATTATTAAAAGTACTTAAAAAAATGAAATATAATAATATACATAAAAAATAGAAAAATATGGATCCGAATATAATAAATTCTAAAACTTTAAAAGATAATAATATTAATGAATTAACTGAAAAACTATTGATAGAACGTAATGAAATAGTGAATGAAATATTTAAAATTGCAAAAAAAAATAAGAATGGTGCAAAATATGTTGATAAAATTAATAAAAAACGGGAAATTAACAAATCAAAATTTCGCTATAAAAGGGAGTATTATATTAACAAAATATTCAATGACTTAGACTATAGTATAATAAATAGTGACAATTGTAAAATAAATGAGTATAATTTAAATCTTATAAATAATTTAAAAATAGAAATTGAATTTGTTGAAAGCATAAAACAAAAAGATATATGGAATTTTTTTAGAAAGAATACTAGTTCTTTTAGATCTAACAAATACCCTGGAAAAATAATACGAATGTTGATTAAAGATAAAACATCAAAAAAATATTTAGGTATATTAGAACTACATAGTGATCTAAAAGCTATGAAAGATAGGGATGAATATATTGGGTGGAATAGAACTAATAAATTTGACGAAAAAAAAATTAATCATATTATGAATATTTCTTGTTGCGTGGGATTGCAACCAATTAGTTATAATCTACTTGTTGGAAAATTGTTAGTAGGTATATGCTTTTCAAAAGAGGTTCAAGATTATATGTTTAAAAAATATGGACATTACATTGCTGGATATACAACATTAGGATTATACGGTAAATCAAGTCAGTATGATAGGTCAAAATATATTAATTTTATTGGATATACTAAAGGTGCTGTTCCAAATTTACCGGACACATTATATGACAGAATGAAAAAATTTGGTGAAGATTGTGGATTGGATTTTTCAAAAAAAAACAATAGTGGAATTGGTGATGGTAGAAGAAAAAATATTAAAAAAATATTACAATTATTGGGTTTAAAATATGATATATTAGACCACAATATAAAAAGAGGTATATATTTTGGATATACAGGAAAAAAATGTAAAGATTTTTTAGTTGGAAAAGCTAATAGTTATGAAATTGATGTAATTACTTTAGAAGAAATTGTTAATTATTGGAAAAATAGATGGGCTATGCCTCGTTATACACGATTAACAACTAAAAAATTTGATAATGATAAAACAAAAAAAAATGATAATTTATGTTTAAAAACAGATTTAGAATTATATTTTGACATTTTTAAAAAACAGGAACAAAATTGCCAATATGTTAAAGCATACAATAGTAGATTAAAAAATGCTTTAGGTGAAGATGTATATAAGATTATTAAAAATAGTTATGCAAGGGATTATTATCACAATAACAAATTTAAAGAACATATAAAAATTACTACTAATAATGATTTAGTTATAAATTTTGATCCTAAATACTTAGGTGGATTATTTGACGGAGATGGAACAATTTCTATATATAAAGAGGGTGAATCTTATTATAACTTGTCTATAACATTTCCACAATCAGTATTTAATATATTAAAATTATTACAATCAATGTTTGGTGGTTCAATGTACAAAAGAAAACAACCAGATACTGATGCACGCAGACAACAATATTCTTGGAAAGTTAATGGTCTTGATTGTAAAAAAATATTAGATTATTTAGAAAAAGGTTGTATATTAAAGTATGAACAGGTTTTACTTGCAAAAAAATTTTTACCACTTATTAATAAATCTGGTAAAGACATAGAAAAAGAGAAATTATGTTTGAGAATACATAGTTTAAATCAAAAAATTGTAAAAAGTAAATTAATTGATTTTAATAAAATTGATTTTATCTATATTTGTGGTCTATTTGATGCTGAAGGATGCATTCGTATTGGTGGTAGTCCTAATAATTATACAGGTTATAGTGTATCAATTGCACAATTAAACAATATAGATATTTTATATGAGATACAAAAATTTTTTAATTGTGGAACTGTATCAGTCAAATATGGACATTGGAAGGCAAGTAATAGAAAAATTATGGAAAAATATTTTATAGATATGTTAGATCATGTAATTATTAAAAAAATACAAATTGAATGTATTTTGAAATATTTTGATGAAGATCCATCATTACATATGAAAGAAAAACAAAAAATAAGAGGAGAATTGGCAGAAATATTGAAAAATGAAAAACACACAAGTATTGATATAAATAAAAATGATATTATTGGTAGAAATAATAACCAAAAAAATATTAAAAAACAGTATAAAATAGATGCAAAAGAAATCAAAAAACAATTAAATAAAGATGATGCACGTATTAAGATGTCTGTAGCCAAGTTAGGTATTGGTAATCCAAATTATGGTGTTGATAGACTTGACGAACATAGTAAAAATATTTCTAAGTCAGTGTTGTTAAAAGATCGTAAAATAAGTGATGAAGATATTGATATGATAATTGAATTTCACAATAATGGAGAAACTCACGAAGATATTGGTGCTGTATTTAATATATCAAGACAATATGTTGATAATATTGTGAATGGTAAAGTTAAAAAAATGTCATACATTGAAGAAAATATAGATAAAATTGTTGAAGAAAATTGGCAAAAAAAGAAAGAGATTGAAAATAAGAATAAAGATATGACTGATGATGAATTAAAACTTGAAAAAAATAGATCAACTTCTAAAAGTAAAAGAAAATTAACAGTTAAACAAATGATAAAAATACTTATGTTAAAAAATAAAGGTATATCGTCTACAGATATTAACAATCACGTTGATTTCAAAACAAAGGATGGTAATAATATAAGTGATAGTATTGTTAAAAATGTATGGTCAGGAAAAACACAACTGTATGAGGAAGAATTTGAAGGATTGGATATTTCATATGATGAATATTTAAAAATTATTAAACAAAAAATAAATCAATATACAATAAATAGAAGTAAAAAATTATCACAAAATAATAGAACATTGACAGTTGATCAAATGATTGAGGCTCTATTTATGATGGAAAAAAATATTCCGTATAAAAATATATTAAAGAATTTATGTGATAAATATGGAGAAAATGGAGGAAATAATGGTAAAAAAATAACAATAAATGTTATAAAAAAATTAAAAACTATTAAAATTTGTGAAGAGGAATTTGATGGGAAAAATATGACTTTCCAAAAATATTTATCAATAATTTCCTGATACTTTTAAAATAATAATATAAGTTTATTAAAATTTATATTATTTTTGGCGCACGAATGCGCGATTTAATAAAAAAAATCTAATTAAGATTCTATGTTAATTATTTTTGAGATATTAACATATTTTTAACAGAAAATACTTGATAAAACTTGTTGAAAGCTTTTTAATTGCTATAAGCCAAGCCTCCCATCCCGCTCATGATACGGAGAACATTATAATTTGTCGCGTACACACGTATTCTTGCACCGGCACCCTTGACAGCAAGTGGTGTAAGTTGCATTTGTAAGCAAGCGTTATCAATTCTTGAGAAATTGCATGTACCAGATGGTTGATGTTCTTCGGGTTTAAGTGCGAATGAGTAGACGTTAATACCTGTGGATGGGATGTTGGTGTGATGTTGGTATGGTTGGACAAGATTGAAGTAAGATCCAAGACGTTCTTGGAATCTATCGTGTCCGTTAAGTTGGAGCTTAGCGCGAACAACTGGGTTTCTACCAGCGTTGAGTGGGTAGAGTGCGTGATCACCACCACCACCGAAGCCAACATTGATGGAACCGAAGTTAACTGGACCACAGCCATCGTTACCTGGACCTTGGGGCATGCTGTTACCATCACAGCGTTCGTAGCATGAGAGGCAGACTGGGCTGACTGGACCATCTCTGTTATCGAAACCTCCTCTGGATGGACCTTGTGGGAATGTTGTGCGACCACCATATGCGGTATCAACGTTGGTATTGAGAATGCAGCAAGATTTATCTGTGCCACAGATAGAGCATGGTTCGCCAGAACCACAAGAGTCGCAGCCAGCGCAGCAGTCATCATCGTAGTTATCTGTGTAGTTGTTCCATTGGTTAACACCTCTGCAGCAGAAGTCTTCGCGTTGGACAACCCAGATAAGTTCTTTGACTGGGTGGTTGAAGTTAAGTTTAACCTTAACGTTTACGTTGGTGGTAGATTCATCACCAGTAAATTGTAATTGTTCAATTAAATATTCGTGAGATACTTGTGCGAATCTACGTCTTTCGTCAGTATCTAAGTAAATGTAGTCAACGAAGAGAGATGCGTATTCAAGAGAACCGACACAGAGATCGCATTCGCCTGGGTTGCATCCGTCAGATCCACCACAGCTGCCACCAAGTTTGGCAACATAGCATTCTTCCTTGTTTCTGAATTCAAGGCAGATTCTGACTTCGTGATATTGGAGCGCAATTAGGGGTAAAGCCAAACCGGGGTTCCTGCAACGGTTAGGTTTGACATTTTAACAAGATTTTACCCATCCTTTCGGAATGGGGCTAGACTATATCTTAAGCCATCATCGAAGTTGATTAGACTTCTCCGACCCACCAGCGTCTAGTCGTTGAACATTCTCCGTATCCTATCATGTTGATCGCATTTCTTTGATCATACTTTCTTTATTAAAGAAAGTGTAGCGGACTTAGGAGCTTTGCTGCGGATTATCCATTTCATGACTAATAAGTCAATCATCCGGGGGATTGTTACCATACCTCAGTTCCGCTCTGAGCCACTATATAGTTTCCTATATAGCTTGGTACCCCATAATTAAAGGATTTTATTACTTTATTTCATATTTTTATTATTTTTTACCTTTAAATACTTTTACGGCTTTAGGAAGTTCCCGACAATTTGGAGGTGTCGCATTATACCTATAAATAGGATATAACACTAACAGCTGTATAAAACCATTTTCTCTAAAAATTTTGACCATATTTTTAAAAATTTTTTGGTCAAGCTTTTTTTCGAAAAAAGCTTTGTGGAATACTAACCGGAGTTCCCCTAGATATATCCACATAATCTAGGGCGGACTGTTTTTCAGGTCCTGCAGGATTAGTTGAACCAGAATTGGAATGGAATGTAAAGGGTTGTTGCTTCAGCGTGAGAGAGACCAGCACCAGTTAAGAAAATGGTGTTACCAACCATATTATCGTAACCAACTTGGTGACCGGGTTCTTGGGTGAGTTCGTTCCAGATGTTGAGCCAATCACCGTAGTGTTTGTCAATTCTTTGTCCACCAATCTCAACTTCGACAGTTTTGATTAAAGCGTGACCAATGTAGTTGACCCATCTGAAGCATTTGGATTCAGAGCATGGGCACTGAACCTCGGGTAATGTAGCTTGGAGATACATACGGTGAATTAAATCACCGTTGCGCGAAATTGTTGCTTGGACCTTCTTTCCGAAATCTGCTTGACCGTTAACGAAATACCCCAAGGTTTCCCAAGGGGACTAGACTGTACCTTAAGCCCATCATAAAATATCTAGTAATATTCTAGGACCCACACCTTACCAGTCGTTGCGACGAAACCATGCGACTACTATTAACGCCGTTTAGGTTTTCGCCTCCTGATTGCCCATTGTTACATCTATTGGATTGTCACTATACCCGGTAATTAACCGGCGAATTATAAGATTTCTCAAATAATTCAGTACCAATAGCTTTAGGGGATTCCAGGAACCAGGTGTGTCGCAAATAGGTTTTACGACAATTGTTCAGACAAATTATTTAAATAGTTTAAATAATCAAGTGCTATTTTTAATTTTTCTTCATCTGTATATTTTGAATGTGTTATCTTTCGTTCTCTACCATTTTGGTTGGGGTGATTAACTATACGATAACCATTAATATGTTTTATAACATACATTGGAAGATTGTATTTATTCCTACTTTTTGATAAATTTAATCTCATTTCTTGAGATTTTGGAACATTTTTTAACTTTTGACTTATTTTAATTTTTGTTTCATTTAAATGCTTACCATTACTTCCACCTTCTTTAAGATTATATCCGTGTGGTTTCATGCTGTTATAAACATTTATATAGAATTGTTCGTATTTATTTAAATCTTCAATAGCACATGTTTTTAATAAAGTTATGAAAAAATTTTCTTTTCCATATTTTCTAATAGCTCTATTTAATAATTTACAATGGTCTTTTTTTGGATCAAGAGCATCATATATATGATCCCTCCATCTATTCAAATAACCATATATCGTCTGACCTATGTATATTTTGTCACTTGGACTTTTAATTAAATATATTTCTCCACTCATAAATATTTTTATATTTTTTTTCTTTAAATAACCTATTCACTAGCATTTGTATAAACTTTTTTTAAAAAAGTTTGTGGAATACCAACTGAATTATCCTAAAGTTATCCACATCACTTTAGGCAGAATGCTTTTCCACCCCTAACATGTTGAGGTTTGTTCGATCGATTCCATTGAGAAGTTTGTATGTCTTCTGTAAACCACTTTGAAAACGTTAATACCCCTGCTTTCACAGTATTTAACTATTTTAATATCTAATTAATACATAATTAAAATTAAAATGAGGGACTAGACTATACCTTAAGCCTTTTATTGAATATTTTGTAATACTCACAAAAAGCCCACTACCATTTAGTCGTTGAACCATTAGCATGCATTTATAAAACTCTTCAATAGAGACTATAAATGTTTAGCACTTGGCTGCGGATTGCCCAATCTCTAACGTTTTTACCATTGGAGCCGGCCATTAACCGGGTTCTTCTTAAAGATTTCTCAATAAGAATGGGTAGTTAGAGCTCCTACTTATAGATTTATAAATAGTCCTACTCATTATTTTTAAGATATTTTATTAATTGTTGTTCTCTATAGATAATAATACTATCTATAATTTTTTTATTGTATCTATCTTTGCGTTGTTTATTTTCGCATATAGTACATACTTTTCTTCCTTTTCTTATGAAATTGTTTTGAGAATTACAGATTTTACAATTCATATTACACTTAATAAATAAAATAATCTTTAAATAATTTTTGGTAAGGGGGTTCCCGCAATTGAGCAGTGTCGCATCATATTTCTAAGAAATACAATACTAGCAGCTATGACAAAAAGTTTTTTCATCGCAAATAAATTTGACATCACAAACAAGTCCGATATAAAAAAGCTTGACCAAAAACATCTTTAGAATATTTTTATACATTTTTAGATTTTTTTAATCAAACTTTTTTTATCGCAAATAAATTTGACAGTAAAAAAGTTTTTGGAAAGACCATTAAGAGTTTTATTATGTCACTATCTTTCTTATGACATACTCGCTACTTTTCAACCCCTTTAATTTGAGGTGATTTGTGGGTTACCTGTAAGATAGATATCTTGTGCGCCATAAGCGACGAGTTGCATTAATCCTCCTCCCATTTTTTTTTATAATATATGGTTAGAAAAAAATTTTTCAAAATAAATTTAATTATTTAATTAATTAATTAATTATAATGTATTTAATCGCTTTATATACATTATTTTTTTATAATACTAAACATTTTATATTATTTTTTAAATAATATAAAACTTTATTGAATACAATCTTATAAAAATTAATTTATATTGTACGCAAATTTTCAATATTCAAATTATATTGTATAAATTTTCTTAAATAATCAGCTAAATCTACCTCCTTCTTTATTGATTCAAGATCTTTCGTAAACTCAAATTTATCATTTTCTATCATTCGTATTGTCCAACCTTTTAATAATGCATTATATATAAACACCATCTTCTGAAGTGTTAATGATGTATCTTCAACATTGTTATTACCTGTCATGGTATTTAATATATTTATTTAACATATTTTAATTATATATTTATTTACGCATTTAATAAATATATCCTATACTTTTGATACAAATTTTTTATGCGTTTATTAAAATATTTCTAATATTTTAAATTACTTAAAGTTTTTTTACATATAATGAATTATGAAATGTCAATGTTCAAAGCAAAAAATAAAAAACCGTTTATAGGTGATAATAGAGTTACACTTGATGCAAAACATAATGAAATGATGAAACATTTCAAACAAATAAAAAAATCTTTACCTGAAAAGCGCAAAACCTTATCTAATTTAACAAATAAATATAATGAGCTAAAGAAAATTCCAAATAAAGAGCTAACAACGGAACAATTAAATGAGAAATTTTCTTTAGCTGATTCAATAAAAAATATAAAAAATGAAATAAATATTATTGAAAATGATGAAGAAGAAAGTCAATATTATTTACAAACTGGTGATTTATTATGTGAATATTATAATAATATAGATTCCATTGCATTAAAATCTGAAAATAAAGAAAATATTAAAACTACACCAATAGATAAAACTGAAACATCTATTGTTAACTTTTTTTCAAATCCTATTACAAATAATAATGATAATAATGTAAATAATAATAATGTAAATAATGTAAATAATAATAATGATAATAATGTAAATAATAATAATGATAATAATGTAAATAATAATAATGTAAATAATAATAATAATAATGTAAATAATAATAATGTAAATAATAATAATGTAAATAATAATAATGTAAATAATGATGAAAATAAAAACGATAATATTGATAAAAAAATGAGTGATTTTGTTATCACCAAAGAAAACTTCCAACGTGCCGATATGCTTGATCAATACCTTAAAATTGTTGACCCAGCATATATCGGTTGCATCAATGTCGAAAAAAATTATACCAAATGCAATATATGCAATTGCGAAAAAACACTTATTCAAGAAGAAGGTATTATGGTTTGCGAAATGTGTGGAGACACTGAATTCGTTGTAATCGATAGCGATAGACCATCATACAAAGATCCACCTCCTGAAATATCATATTTTGCTTACAAGAGACGCAATCATTATTCAGAATTCTTAGATCATCTAAGGACTTTAACAACAAACTCTTGTTATTTTTTGGTTGATAAACTAAAAAATATTATATTTACTTGTTATTAACGAATTTAAAACTTTGTAAAGATAAGATACATATATAGTAACTATAAACAAACAAGTGCACTACGGAGAAATCTATAAAATTACAAATAAAACATATGGTAAATCCTATATAGGACAAGCTAAAAAATACATTGGTAAATATGACACACCTTGGGGAACAGATAGGCGCTGAAAATATCATGTTAAAAAAGTAAAAGATATACCAGAAAATTTACTAACAAAAAATTATCCATGGAAGAAAAACTCCGCATTTGTATTGAAACGTTAAATCAAGTAAAACAAGATTACAATGTTGTTGATTAAAGTTATTGATCATATAACTGTTCTGAACAGGAAGCTACCTTCACCTTGCGGTATGGTGTGAAGGATAAATAGTGGAGATACCGTATTTATAGACTTTTTCAAAAAAAGTTTTATCAAAAATAAAATGAAAATATGTTTATATTTCGAAACTTTCTAGTCTTTATTGAACGAAATTTATTCTAATTAAGTAATTCTTTAAAGGCAACACTCCCAAATTGCGGGAAACTCCTAAGAACTTTTGCTACCAAGCTTCATCTGGAAACTATGAAGTGGTCGAGGTAATACCCCTGAGTATGGTAACAACGCAAAAGATTGGACAATCCGCATCCAAGCCCCTAAGTCTATTATGATAAGGATATGGGGAAGGTTCAGAGACTAGATGAGAGTGGGTCTGAGAGGTTTAATCAATCTCAATGATGGCTTAAGGTATAGTCCGTCCCCCTAGAGATAGGGTCATATGATGAAGTCTTATTAGAGGACCCGAGCATATGAGTTTATACAAATTGTATAAATGGTTTTATATTGACGGGTTAAGTCAAACACAAGCAAGAGAAAGCACTGATATTAGCCAAGAAGTTTTCGATAAATTATTGATCGAAATTAAAAAAGAACGAATTACAAATTTAGCATTATTAACAAACGAAAAGGTACGTGGTTATCTTAAAAAATTAGGTTACAATAAATATTATGAACATGTTCCACACATTATTTGCAGATTAAATGGTAAACAACCACCAACGATTAAACCTCATGTTGAAGAAAAACTTAAACGTATGTTTGAGGAAATTCAAGAACCTTTTGCTAAAGTTTGTCCAAATATACAAAAAAATAGAAAGAATTTCTTATCTTACTCTTATGTTTTACACAAATTTGTTGAACTATTGGGTCTCGATGAACTTAAAAGTCTCTTTCCTTTACTAAAAAGTAGAGAAAAATTACATCAACAAGACAGAATTTGGGAAGGAATCTGTAAAGAACTTAATTGGGAATTTATTAAAAGTGTTTAAAAAAGCTTTTTTCAATGCAAATAAATTTAACAGTAAAAGTTTAATTAAAAAACGGTAATGAATATTATTAAACTTTTTCACACCGCAAATAAATTTGGAATGAAAAGTTTTTTATTTTATATAAAGAAATATAATATATATATACTTCTTTATAAAAATGAGTTATAAAAATTTTTATCACTTTCGTGAACATTTACACCATATTAAATAATAATAAATTACTAAGATATGATAATATTTGGAAAGGAATTTGTCAAGAGCTTAACTGGCAATTTATTTCAAGTGTCTAAAAAGCTTTTTACTGCCAAATTTATTTGCGATAAAAAAAGCTTGACACGAAATCGCTAAAAGCGAACGCAAACAAGTTTGCTGGTAAGTGTTTGATAATAACCAGAGGTTATTATCTATCCAAAAAATTGTATTAAATATTAAAGTTTTTTTGCAAACTATAAAGAAATATTATAGAATACTTCTTTATAAAGTTCAGAGATATTAGTTTAACTAATTTGTAAAATAATTTATTACAAGTGTCTAAAAAGCTTTTTACTGCCAAATTTATTTGCGATAAAAAAGCTTAGTATTTCTTTAATTGCTTCTTGAAACCATCATTTGGTTCTATGATATCACGACGTGCTTTCACAAATTTATAAGCTTCATCATATGTTAAATCATGTTTTTTTATTAAATATGCAAGTACTATACTTGCACTACGTGAAACACCATAAGAACAATGAACTAAAACTTTACCACCGCTTTTAACAACCGAATCTATAAAATCTACACATTCATCAAAATATTTATTTAAATTTTCATGAGTTACATCTCTCACATGTACGTTTTTATATGTAAATTCTTCCGGAAAGATTGGATCAAGTCCTAAAATAGCACATAAAATATGTGTAATTCCATCTTCTTTTAATTTATCTTTATTACATGCAGATGGAAAATCTGAAATATAAATATTATCAGTTATTTTAGAATTATTATAAGAAGTATTAATGTATGTTTGAAAATAGTATCTAAATTTACTGTAACAAATATCTTTGTAATAAAATGGTAAATCGTGATAATATTTTATGCTTTCCATGATTTTATTATTCATATATATTATATTTTATTATATTTTTTTATATCCTATTTTTTACAACACTTTATTTTCCTAAATTCAAATACTTCAGCAATTTATTGTCATATTTATATGTGATAAATATTTGTTATCACATATATTTTAATACCATCCTTCTGTCGGCAATACATATGATGATATATCATTATTTCTTCTAATTTTATCGCCATTATTATTGTACATTACCCAAATATTCTTCTTGCGTTTAATATAACTTTTGTAACTTTGCCACTTATTATAATTTATCATCACATATATTTCACTACCTATTGTTATAGTATCAAATAAATAAGGTAGTAAATCATCGCATATTTTTAAATGATCTCTTGTATCACAACTTACTTTTTCATCTATTTTACCTATATTCTCATATTCTTCTTTAATAATTTTAACAATATCTTCATATGTATTATAATTTATACAATTTGGTGTTTTACCATTATGTATTGTTTTAATACCTAACATACCCAATTCTTGAACTGTTGCAGATATTCCATCATGTTTTGTCAATCTTAAACCTATAAAACACTTGTTATAGACTCTATGCATATCACAGGGATTAAATGTTTGTAAATATTTATAATTCAATCCTCTTCTCTTTGCTTCATAATATGAAGAAACATTTGTCGCTATAATAAAATTTATTCTTGGAAATTGTCTTATTAATTTATAATAAATTTTAGAACCATAAAATTCTTGGTTACATGCATTAGTATAAACATAAATACATGATCCTTTCTTTACAGGTGAATAAAAATTATAATTAACTGTTGGTGCAAAAGGTAAATAAATATATTTTTGATGATTTCTTTTTAAATCTTTCTTTATAAATGAAGATTGTGCAATATGTTTTAAATTTTTTATTCTAAATACAGATGATATTATACTCTTATTCATAATATCTGAACCTCCCCATATTAAAACTTTATGTCCTGTATGATTTTTAATTCTACGTAAGTCTGAATTAGTATAACAACCATAAAATATAACAGGTTTTGTTTTATCATAATAGGATGTTAAATGATATTTTCTTTTTGCATATGAATCAAAATACTTAATATTATATGCAGTACATAATTGTATAACTATCTTATCTTTTACTAATACATTCGTAAATAATTTAGTTTCTTCTATTATTTTATTATCATTTTCTATTATTTTATTATCATTTTCTATTATTTTATTATCATTTTGTATTATTTTATTATCATTTTGTATTATTTTATTATCGTTTTCTATTATTTTATTATTATTTTGTATTATTTTAGATTTTATATTATAATATATATCTTGATACATTTTCAATTCATTTATTTCATTATTATTTATATCTTGATACATTTTCAATTCATTTATTTCATTATTATTTATATTTATGTTACTATTTGTATTTTTTAAATTTTCTATTATTTTTATATCTTGTAGTTTATAATAATCACCTATTTTAAAATTACCACTAAATAATACACCAACTTTAATCCTATTATAATTAAAATTATGATATATAATATCCATATTAGAAATATTTTTAAAATATATTTTCCTATTATTCATATCAGCTATCCATAGTTTTGTATTAATTAAACCTTCATACCCTTCTAAAATTATTCTATATTTAGTATTCCTATTTACATTAAATATTTTATATACACCAGGTGTACTATAATTTTGATATACTATTACTCTATTATCTACTACTTTCACTTTATTATTTAATATAAACATATACTTACACAATATATATATTTTTATATATTAAATCGCATACGATTATTATTATCGATTACATATTTTTTAACAGATAATTTCTCTCTATATACATATAATGGTAATCTAATTATCAAATATTTTCTTAAAAGTGTATATAAATTTTTATTAAATATAACATCTTGACCACGATATTTTTCATCTTCCCATTTAACTTTGTCAACCACATTTTTACGAATAGCTATATTACCATTTGTCAAATTATATGATGCCATTTCATTATGATTATAAAACATATTGTGGTTAAATATTTTTATAGGTATATTATTAATATTGTATTTTTTATAAATAATATGATATCTCGAATATCCATGCAATATATGATCAATTTGCGGATAATTAATAAAACATTTATATATTATCTCATTCCTCTGTAAATGAGGTAAATCATCTGCATCTTGAAAAATTATAATATCTCCTGTTGCATCTTTTGATCCTAAATGTCTATTTCTACCTGCTGGACTTTTCTCCTTAACACAAATAATTTTTAATTCATATAAATATTTATTATTTTTCAATTCTTCAATACTTTTTTCATCTAACATATTTGATTGAGATAATACTACTATAATTTCTTTTTGTATTATTGTTTGATGATTGTAAAAACTTAATAATTGTGATAAATATTTAAAATGTTTATAATGACATGGTATAATTATAGAAATCGATAATTTATTAATTTCATCTTTAATTAAATAATACTCCTTTAAAATCTCATCATTCAAATTATTAACTATACTATTATTTATTTGAGTATTTTCATAATTATCTATTTTTGTAAGATAAATATCACCTAAATCAAAATAATTTCCATACCTGGCATATTTAAATAAAACTCCTATTTTTACTATTTTTTGATTATTACTTTGATAATACAAATCAGTTACATCTCTTATTAAATCATTTGAAGTTTTTTCATTATCAACCATCCATAATGTTGTAGCAACACGAGAATTATATCCATATAAATTTATTTTATATTTTGTATTTGGTTCAACATTAAAAAATTTATAAACTCCTGGGGTACTCCCGTTTTGTCTTGATATTATTCTATTATTTTTAATTATAATCGACAAATTTTTATTGAATTTCATTAATCATTCCTAAGATATATTTTTATAATTTAGTACGTATAATAATATTAAGTTGCACACCTCTCTTTATGATAATTCTCAACAACTCTAACCAAATTATTTTTACGTACAAGTTCCTGTAATTCCATTTTATTTGCACTCTCTTTAAATTCAATACCTTTCCTTTTAAGAATAACTTTCATATCATCTCTTGTAGCTATATCCTTTTTAGATGAAGCCTTTTTAGGTGAAACCTTTTTAGATGAAGAAGCTTTTTTAGGCAAAACTTTATTAATAGCATCATTGGAGGAAGTATTTGTTTTAATTTTAATCCCTTTTTTGATAGAAACTGAATTATCATTTCTTTTAGATAACTCTGCATCAATCAAACGAATACAAAATTTGTGTTTTTCTATTCTTTCCAGCAATTCATTAGTTGAAGACTCAGAAATAGATTTACTCATTTAATAATATAAATTTTTTTATAAAAAGTTTATATTAATTCAATTTTTTTTACATATTATTACTTATGCTTAGAACATCGTAGGATACATCCGTCCTAATAATAATACTAATTATATATCTCACAGCAGGCACCAAAATTAATGACCAATTATTTTCACCATAATTACCCGTTTCACCTATAAAACTTTCTACACCATTCTGTAATATCAAGAACATTAAAATACCAAATATGTACCAAACTGGCTTATTATATGTTGATGCAAACCCTTTATATTTCTTGTCATCTTTTTCTACATTCTCTGGTTTATAAGTTGTATCATAAAAAGAGGCAAATATCACTGCAACCACAATAATACCTTTCACAATCATAGAGAGTGGGTTATCAAACATATCTGTTGAAAGAATATATTTCTGTATCAATACACCTATAATAAATAATTGGGGCATTAACCATATGTAATAACCATTAAATATTATCACAAATGCCATTATAATAGCTATTGCATTAATCTTATTTAATACACCAAATGGTGATTCTCCACCCATATAACTCAATATTCCCGAAACAATGATCGCTGAAATCCATCCACCAAAGAGAGAAATTAAACCTGTTTTCTCCTTTTGAGTTGTTGGGTCTGTAGTATAATCAGAAATATATCTTTGATACTCTTTTGAAACAGGTTTATCAACTTCAACAGAATCGGGACTGGATAATAGATTATACATTACCGACCATGATATTAATCCTATATATGTTAAAGTACCAAATATAGCAATTGCTCTCAATAACCAATCAATTGTGAATATTTGTTTACCATCTATACCAAATATAGTTTCTACATTTATTCCATATTGATATAAATTAACAAATAAAAATAAAATACCCACCAAAATAGATATAAAATATATGTATCTCTGCATGGGATCAATCGGATCTTTATTATTATCAGACATAAAAATATTCTTTTTCCACCAAGCCCATGTACCAAATTTATAAATTGTCTCCTTATCGTCTAACTCAATCTTACATTGTAACAATTGATATATAATAAATATTGCCTGATTGATCAATCCTGTATTATCTTCTTCACCATTTTTATTCTTCATACTTGCTAATTGATCAAGTAATTCATCTAAAACTTTTTCATCTCCACCAGATGCAATATATTGTTTATATAAATAGTTACAATCAGATTGATCATCTATTTTACATTCATTATCCATTTTAAAATCACCCAGTTTTTTCAATAATTTCTTTAATTCTTTCAATTTTAATTTTCTTGATGTTGGCTCAGGATATTTAATATCTAAATTTGAATCTTTTATATCATCACTATTATCTTTAGATGATAAATACCATACTATTGCTCCAATAATTAATACAATTATGAATAATACGGAAAATACTTTTATTGCAATATTATCAAACTTAAATATTGACAATATTAATAATACAATCATTATAGAGGATGTTAAACCAATAACTATATCACCAATTAACGTGGATCTTCTCTCTGACATTTTTTTATTATATTTTTCTTCTTTTTCATTATCTATATTATATTTATAAACTACTAATAATATCATACCAATTATTAAAACTAACAACCCCAATATTAATGAAACTATTATTATTTTAGGTAAATTTAAAAAACCAAAAAAATTAGGTAAATTAGGTAAATTAAATACACGAATCAAATTAACACCAGTAGTTTTATTTATAAAATAAATAACTATTGGAATTAACAAAATTAGAATTACTAAAACTAATGATCCAAAAACAACAAATAATATAATTTTCTGAAATACTGGAAGTTTTTCTTTGTTTTCAAATAAGAAATTAATATTAGAATATGAAAAACCAATTGAAATTCCAATATTGATTATAAAAATAATTAAAAATATTATAAATCTTGAATTCCCGAATAATCCATATATTTCATTACGTCTAAGTGAAATCCACGCTATTAAAAAACCCAATATTATTAATGATATACTTCCAGATATAATTGGTCCTATTAATTGTGTTGAATCAGACATTACTATAATAGTTAATTATATTTTTTTATGGACCAGATATCTTTGAATATTCTTGAATATTTTTAAATACACTAATATAAGGCTCTAAAAATAAGCCCAATCCATTATTATTATCTGTGAAACTTTTAATACCAATATCTATTTCTCCCCACAATTCCAATTCATATAAAATAAACATCACAAATAATGCCACAAAAATAAATGCATATTGCCATATAATATTGGGATTCTCGTCTTGTGTACAGACTCCTTTCTCAGTTGTCTCTTCTTCTCTAATACTCTCATAAATCGTGACTCCACAAATAAATGCAAGAATTATTACACGCATCACTGTTAATTTAATATCTTTTCCACCAGTTAAAAGAATTTTCTGTAAGATAATACCAACTATGATAAATTGTGGAATCAAAAATGTATAAAACATATTGATAGCTATTACCAATCCAATCAATGTAAATAACATGAAATTATGCAATAAGTCTCCAAATCTTTGACCAATTAATTTAGATAAACCTAAATATTCAAAACCTAAAATTATAAAATAACATATAATAATTACAGATATTATCCATGCTACATTTGTAGTATCCTCCGTCTTATCACCCGTCCAATTATCTCTTACCTTTTTACCATACATCGCTTTTTTACTTTCAACAATACGTTTATCATAAGAAATTGATGCTGGTTTATATTCAACATCTTTCAATGTGTAAACCATAATAATGATACAGACAACTATGGCAGATATTAATGTCACCACAGCCCACAATGTACTATAATCTGACAATATAGTTGAAATATTCTCATAAATCAGATATGAAATCATTATTAATGCAATCGTAAATGAAACTATGTAGATATAATTTTGAATCTTATTTATACCCCATATATACTTTTTCCACCACGTAAAGGTTCCATAAACTCTTGCCGGTTCAATTTTTGTTTTCATATGCACTAATTGAAACAAATTATATTTAATTTGTGCCTTCAATTCATCTATATGCATTCCATTTAAACTATCAAACAATTCTTTACACGTTGTATCGCCTTTAACCAATTTTTCAAATAAATAATCACATTTATTACAACTATTATTTTTGTCGCCACTTGAATTTTCTATTTTACTACAAGAAGTTATATTACTATTAAAAGTTGATGAACATTGATCTGCAACATTATCCTGTTGTTCTTTAATATTTTTCATAATTTTAACTAAATTATCATAACACATATATGTATTATTGGGACATTCAACCTGATATGACATATCTATATTATTATACAAGTATTTTATTTCATTCCATACATAATTATTAAAAAAATTCCACCTAATATATATCCAATAAATGATAAGATAACCCAATGATATAAATATGGTAAAGTTTCCCATGTCCATTGTTCAATAAATGATACATTATTATCTTTTTTATCACTCATAAATATTAATCTATTTTTCTCATACTCTTCTAATGATTTTCTTGGTAAAATATTATTGTATTCTGGTGTATCAATTAACTTATCCAAAGCATCTGTATCTAATCCTAATAAAGTAAATCTTCTAATCAATGCACCTAATTTACTAATCCAATTATCTTCATACACTCTGTATTGCATAAACTTAAAAAACAAATTATTCTTACCCAATAATTCCTTATTTTTTGGAACATATCCTAAAATACTTTTACCTAATGTTGTATAAATTAATGAACTAATAGATATTATTGAAACTATCAATCCACCCGTCTTAGTTATCCATGATAAACCATAAATATATGTCATTATTGAAATAGTTGTCAAGATATATGTGTACATCTTCAAAATAAATGAACCAATTGTTGATAAAAATCCCCCACCATTTTGATTTAATTCATTCATCTCTATCCAAGTACCTTTTTTAATAGCCTCTCCTAAATATATTGGACCTAATCCAACAATTGAAAAGATATTATATGTTTTACTCTCACCATATAATGGTGCTTGATCTCTGCATTTTGCCCAAGCGTATAGTATAATTAAAGTGAAAATTGGTATTAAATATTCCATAACAATTTTACCTTTTAAAGTGAAAATTGGTATTAAATATTCCATTACAATTTTACCTTTAGACTTTCTATCTTTTTCTTCTATATTTTCATCATTGCACTTTTTCCAATCTGAAATAAAATTTATAATATAACTTGGTATCACTGTCAATACAAATATTATAAAAAATAATAAACAAAATCCAACACATATTTTATATGGATTATCATAACCTTGAATACCTAAATACATTATTATACAAAATAATGACAGTGATATATTTGATACCCATTTCATACTAATTGCAGCAGTTTCTAATTTACTTATTTTCTCTACCATATAATATATTTCAATATATTTTTGTAATCATTCCAAATCCTTTTGTCTTACCATCCCTAAATACAAATCGTTCACCCTCTTTGATAAATTCCGGTCTAAATGAAAATTGAAACTTTACTTTTGATCTATCACCACACCTTAATACCTCTCTATCATAAATATCAACTATTTTTGCTGTTTGTGATACTGTATTACAATTAATTATCGGAGAGTAACCTTTTCGCATTGTAGTTGAATGTTTTGTTAAAATTGCAACATCTGCATCAAAATATTCTATTGCATCTCTATTTATCTGATTGATTAAAAATAATCCTTTCCTTAATCTATTCTTAGAAAAATCTGTCTTAGAATTTATTGCAATACATCCACTCTCACCTGCATTCAATTCATCTACATTATTCTTGAAATTATCATGTAATGATTTAGCTATCACGTTAATCCACTTCCCTTGAAATGGTCCTATCAATAATTTATCATTCTTACATATTTTACCACCTACAACTTTACCAGAAAATACTGTCCCAATACCTTTCACATTATATTTGTGATTGATTGAAAATACTGTTTCACTTTCTTCATCCCATTTAAATCTTGGCTCTAAATTAGTTATAAAATTACGCAATTTATCTACACCTTCACCCGTTTTATTAGAAATACAGAAAATCGGAAACATTGTATCCAAATTAATCTCTAATAATTCTTTTTCTTTATCAAAGAGAATAGGAATTTGTTGCCTTATTTTCATTTTTCTCACCATATCTTTAATTTCATCGATGGTTTCTTTCAAAATATTTTCAGGTGCAATATCAATCTTAGAAACAATAAAAATAAATGGAATTTTTAATGTAATCGCTAAAATTAAATGTTCAATAGTCATTTTAGAAATACCCATATTAGCACCCACAAAAATCATCGCATAATCTATATAGTGTCCAGACAATCCACACATAGTTGTTTTTAAATATTTTTCGTGTCCTGCTAAATCTACAAAAGAAATGTACTTATTTTTATCTTCTACTCTTAAATAATTTTCTGAAATACAAGAAGTTCGTCCCGTTTCCTGTTCATGAATGTGTTTCATTATTTTACTTCTGGCACTTCCTCGCCCATTATCTAAAATATTATTGATCAATACACTTACTGATGTAGTTTTACTGCAATCTACATTACCTACCATACCAATTTTAACTTCATTCATAATTATTTATTATTATTTTACCATTTGTTTAAGTAGTTTTATATTTTATAAAATTTTATTATAAAAAGTCTTAGTGCTTAGCAGCCACTTTTGGTCATTGGTACACCTTCTGGAATAACCCGTTGACTAATTAAATTTGCTGATTTTTCAGAGTCAGTGTACCAATTCTCCCAATACCAGACCTGTAGGATCTTAGATTCATCACTGTCTTTTTTTAATATGATATTAAGTGAGTAAGATTCTACACCATTATCCCCATCGTTTCTGTCAACAAAATGCGCAATATATGTGTACCCATTTTCTTCCATATATTTACGAAGGGGTTTTGTAATAATTTGGTCATAACCTAAATATCTTTCTTGAAAAACGCTCATTTCCTTATTTTACAGTAGTATAATAAATCAATTATAACAATCAAATTTTTTTTATCGTAAAATAAAAAATAGTATACACAATGGTATAAAAAATAGTACCATTGTATATATAATGACTAAACTCTCTACATTAACATACAATCTTTGGTTTGATAATTACCATATGCAGAATCGTATCAGATATATATGCGAAATAATATTGGATAAGAGACCAGATTTTGTCTCTCTGCAAGAGGTAACTTTACCAATTTTCACAATTTTGAAAAAAAATTTGGATAAATTCTATCATTTCTCTATCTCATTTGAAATGGAATCGGACTGTTATGGTACCGTGATTCTCAGTAAATTTCCAATTATACAACATATTGTGATGAAACTACCAAAAACATATATGAATAGAAAATACCACCATATTACAGCTAAAAAAGGGAATAAATTGATAAAAATTATCGGTATTCATTTAGAAAGTGACTATAAAACAGATCTTAAATATGAACAGTTAGCGGAAATATTTGATAAAATAACTGAGAAAGATAATATCTTCATCATGGGAGATACTAATATGGAAGATCACGTTATGATGCCAGATTATTTAGAAGATGTTGAAACAGATTACACCTTTGATTCTACTAAAAACGCAAATATCAAGGGTAAATATAGATCCAGATTGGATAGAATATTTATGAATAAGAGGTGTAAAATAGGAAAGAAAGAGTTGATAGGTACAGAACCAATCTACGATAATGTATATCCATCAGATCATTTCGGAATATTTTTAGAAGTTTCTTTATGAAATTGGAAGACTATCAGTAAGAGATGATCAGCTTATAAATTTGTTGTTTATTATCATATTCATAGCTAATAAAGTATTGTATTTGTTTTTCATTACCATAAAATTGGAAGGAAAATGATCCGCCAATGGAAGGGTAACAGTAATATAATGATCCACCCATACTTTACAGGTTTATTATTATATACAATCATAAATATTTTTTGAAAACATTTTTGATTACCATAAAATTGGAAGGAAATTGATCCAAAATTTTAAAAATGTGTGTGTAACATAAAAATTTTAAAAATTTTATAAATATATATTTTCAAATATTTTTAATTTTCTTTTTCAATTTTGAATCAATTATTTTTTTACATAACGCGCACACATTTTTTTTATTTTGGATCAATTTCCTTCCAATTTTATGGTAATATTTTTTAACAATTCCAGAACACAATTACTTATTATGATAATAATTGTGTTAATTATAGGTGGATCATTATCTTACTGACATCCTTCCATTGGTAGATCATTTTAAATTTTCAAAATGAAGGGTTTAACATTCATACCAAAATATTGTTGATATGATCTTATCATTATCTTGTACAAAAATAACAATAATGGAAGGTTTTGGATGGATCATTTTGGATCATTTTATGATTGTGAATTCACATATTTCATAATCATACCTAAAAACTCTTGATAATTATATATTCTTTGCTAAAGTTTTTTTAACAGATTTGGAAGATTTGGAAGCATTATTTAAAATAGACCATAAATTCTAATATTAATATTTTTATGAAGTTATGTACCAAGTTTACATATAGTAATTTTTTAAAGTAATATACAAAAAAATCATATAATAATTCATATAATAATTCATATAATAATTCATATAATAAAAATAGAAGATTTTTGGTTGGATCATTTTGGATCATTTTGGATCATTTTGGATCATTTTTAATTTATGAAATTACATATTTCACAACCATAACGATATTTATTTGATGAATATATAATCTTTATCGAAGGGGATTTAACAAGGTTGGAAGATTTGGAAGACAGACCATCACAAAATTATATAAAGATTTTATATATATATAAATATATAATGAGCAAAATTTGTGTTAGATGTGGTGGTGAATTTTCGCGAATTGATAAACATTTACAAAGAAAAAATATATGTCCACCTACATATCTCGATATAAGTAGAGATATCATACTTAAAAATTATAATGAATTATTTACTAAATTTGTACAAATTCAAACTTTGAAAGATAATGGATTATCCTGTCAAACATGTGGAAAAATTTTTACCTATAAAACAAATCTAACAAGACATATTAAATCAGTACATAAAAATACTGTTCAACAAAATGGTAATACATATATAACAAATAATGTCACAAATAATATTATAAATATTGAAAATATAGAGAACTTAAATATAGTATTAAATGATTTTGGTAATGAGACCAATTTAGAATATGGGGATGCTAGGGCAATATTTGAAAAAGATTATGAAGAAGAAGGTCAATATTTGAGTGATTTTTTTGTTAAATTGAATATAGAAAAGGAGGAAAATAGGAATCTATATTTACAAGGACATCGAAGTAAATATGGACATATATATAGTAATGGCAAATGGAAACATACTGAGAAAGAGAAATTTATCAATATGATTACAAATAATACGTTTAAATTTTTAAACGAATATATTAATGATGGAAAAAATAGAATGAATACAATGCTAAAATCTAAAAATAGTTCTAAAGAAGATATTTATAAAAGTGCTGATTATGAAGAATTTAAAAATGCTGATAAAATATATTACATTCTTAAAAAATTTAAAGAAAAAGATGATATAGAAATTAATGATTGGGATTTATCTAAAAAATATATTGAACTATCTATTCTTGATAATAAAAATATTTTGAGTAAAAAATATAAAGAATGTAATAAAGAATGTAATAAATTAATAATCTAATTAATTTTTTATGATTTTATTATAAACAATTTATAATAAAATTTTATTGTTAATTAAAGAATTTATAATTAAATAATTAAATAAATAAAGAATAATATATCTTCAATATGAAATATATGAATATGAAAGATAAAGATTGAATAGAATATTTATGAATAAGAGGTGTAAAATAGGAAAGAAAGAGTTGATAGGTACAGAACCAATCTACGATAATGTATATCCATCAGATCATTTCGGAATATTTTTAGAAGTCTCTTTATAATTTTATTGTATAATATACCAATTTATTTTCATTAATAAAACCAAAATATTTTTCAATATTATCATTTAACCACTTTATGGCTTTTTTATTTTTGTATTCTATAAATCCAGAAGATTTATAACATTTTATAGCTGCTATATTTGTTGAATCAACCCATAAATTTAATCTTTTTACTTTTGGATAAACATACTTTTTTAATTTATTGATCATTTTAGAACATATTTTTTTACCACGATATTCAGGTAATATATATATATTTCTCACATCATATGTCCTTTCAAGAAATTCCAAATTCATTAATTTTTTAATTTTTGAAGATAAATAAGCAATACCTAATGTTCCTACTAATTTTTCATTATCCATTACAACTAATATTACATATGTTTTAGTATTAAGACCTGATAATAAATCATCTATAAATAGTAATATTGAATTATTTGTATGAAATATTTTTTTATCAAATTGTGTTAAAATATTTTTTGGTATATCATTAATATTATGATAAAATATATATTTCATTAATATATTATATTTGTACAATTTAATTTTATTTCAGATGTTATATTATATGTAAAATTATTTGATAATTATCCACCTGTATTTTCTCCAAAAATTTTTATATTTGGTTGATTGCGGTAAAAAGTTGATGCAATAAATTCACCACTTGAGACAGTATTTTTTCCTATTAAAAATGCAATAGGATAATTATTATTTAAGAACTTATTCTTTAATTCTTTTTTACTATATGATAATTTTCCATTTTTATAATTAATCCATGTACATTTATCTTATAGTTTTTTAGTAATGATGGTTTCCATTTTTTAACATAAATTGGAATACCATTTTTAATTATAATATTATCTATTTTTGTTTTATTATCAATCATTTTTATAATATAATAATATATAGTGATATATTATAAAATATTGAATTATTTATAATGAAAAATTTATTAATTTCTGGTCCAGTTTCATATAGTAAATATAAGATTAATGATAAAAATATATTTATGTTTGGCGATGTACATTACTCAAAATATTATAGATGTAAAGAAAAAAGTATTACTATACCAAAACTTATAAATAATTTAGCTAAAAAATATAATAATAAATATATAGATTTTTTCTTAGAAGCACCATATTCTAATATAGATAGTAATTATAAATCGAGTTTTATACAATCTTATAAAACACAATTACTAACAAAAACTGGTTTTGTTGAAGTTCAAAAATATTATGAAAAATATGGATGTTTTACGAAAAATAGGAAATTATGTGAATATAAATTTCCAAATATAAGATTTCATGCAGCAGATTTTAGAGTTAGTCATTGTAATGAAAATATTAATATGAATAATTTTATTCAAATATTACATGTAATATTAGAAATGGTTTATAAAGGAATTGATTCAAAAATAGTTAAAAAATTTATACCGATTATAAAGAATTTTGATACAATTGATAAATTATATAAAAATATATTAAAAATTTTACAATGTGAAAAAATTAAAACTCAATTCAATAAAATTGATAAAATATATTCCACAAAGATAGATAGATTTATGAAAAAACAATTATTAGAACTTAAAAATAAATATAAATATGATTATAATAAAAATATTAAATCCGTTTATGACTTTTTATATAAAAAACCATATAATACTTTCACATTTGATCTACATATACATAAATTATATGATATATATGTTGAAATGAATGCAATAATTATGGACACTTATTTATTAGCAAGACTTTTCAAACCATATACTAAAAATATATTTATATATGCCGGAGATACACATATTTTAAGATATCAAACATTCTTTGATAAAATCCTTAAAAATAATCCAATAGACCTCGGAAAACAAATATCCTACCGGTGCATAAAAATTAAAGAAATAACATTATAATATATATTTATCAATATTTAGAAGCACATTTAATAGTATTTCCATTACCACTATCTATAATCTTTTCAGATATTAATACAGCAGGCGAATCCTTTTTTGAAAATGTATCCGTCCATTTCCATATTTGTTCAACTTTTTGATTATTATCTAATTTTCTTAATAATAATTTTAATTCTATATCCATACCATTAATATTACTAAACCTGTTAATATTATCAATATTATCTTGTCTAGACATCGTTTTTTGTAATAATTCATAATTTCTACCATTATATTCTCTAATACTTTTAATAATATAATGATTACCACCTAATCGTGATAAACCATGATAAATATCAGTAGATGATGGTTCATATGGATTTAATAAATAAAGTTTATCAAATGCATTATCTAATAATATGTAATTATATTGATTATCTAATTTATATGCATTTTTATATTCATATAAATACCATGTATTTATACTATATATACTATTTTTTTCATATAATATATATAAAGATACAGGAGTTGTATATTTCAACTTTAAATCAATAAAATTTTTATCTTCATAATATTTAATTATATTATCAAGATACCCCCCAAAACAACCAGCAACCATTTTATTAAGTTCTGTTTTTAAATATATTGTATGTGACGCCATTATAGTAATTTTATTAAAAATATTATACAATATATATCATATTTTTAATCATTTTTTATTTTATGATAAATTTAAAGACCACCTACAAGCTGACTTCCAATCATAAAACCTGAACCTAATCTACTACTTACACCTGCAGATGGATTCCACATATCAAGTAATGCATATGATGCTGCTGCAGTAATACCAACCATAAAGGCTGATTCTAAATTACTGTCTTTGATTAAATACATAGCGGCTAAACCGACAGCTAAACCTTCAAAAATGTATTTAAGTGCTCTTCTTACAACTTCGACCCAGTCTATTCCGAATTCCATTTTTTATACATTATACAAAGAAAATAATTTAACGCATTTTTATATAAAATTTCCTATATATTTTATTATTTTTTTATAAATTAATTACGTTTAAAATTACTTAAAAATATATCAATATCATTTATTATAAAAATGTCAAAAGATCAGGAAGTAGATTTCTTAGAAGTTGACCAACCAATTCCTGGACAAAACTATGTATGCCTGTCTTTTATTTCACCAGAAAAAGTTATTAAACAAAAAGAGGTATTTTTTATGAAAAAATTCTTACAAGATCTCTTAACTGATGAAAATAAAAGAAATTATCTCCTTAATTTAGACCTTGAAAAACTTACTTACGAAAAAGTTAATGATATGGTTGAAGATTTTAGAATTTCTAAAGAGAAAGAAGTTAATGATGAATTTGATGAAACGGTTGATTACCAGACCTCCATGCGTGGTGTGAAAGTTCGTGGTGTGTATGACACATTGAAGGAAGCAAAAGTAAGAGCATCTATATTACAAAAACGCGATTCTAAGTTCAATGTCTTCTTAGGACAGGTGGGTTACTGGTTGCCATGGGACCCTTCTAATTCTGATGATATTGATGCAGAGTACCAAGAAGGACAATTGAATGAATTGATGAAGAACTACAAAGTTAATGCCGAGCAAAGAGATATGTTCTATCAACAAGAGAAACAAGAAAGAGTTGATGCTGCTATTAAAGATAATCTTAAGAAAAAACAAGAAGCAGCCCAGAAAGGTGATCTTGATCTTAGTAAAGAACCTGAAGGAGATAAGACTGATAAGATTAATGAATTTAGGGAAATCCTTGATGAAAAAGATCGGGCTTTTAATCAGGTAATTGCAGAAAATAATGTAAATGGTGGAGGTACTCAACAAGCAGCAATTACTGCTGATGATACTAAACCAGATGATGATTTTTCATCAGGTGGTCACGCTGATCCATGGATGAGACGCAAGGAGGAAGGAGAACAAGAACTCCCACCTCCCTCCAATGATACAGAAACAATGAGCCATGATGCTAATGATGTTTCTGGAAATGCGGATAATAACCTTAAAGAGGTCACAAAGAATATTTTCTAATTATTTATAAAAATTATAAAAATTATAAAAATTATAAAAATTGTAAAAATTATAAAAATTATATTAATTTTTTTAACATTAATATAATATATAGATGAAATCATTAATAGTTTTTTTCATATTTTTAGGTGCTATGTTTATATTAATGGGAAGTAAAAATGAAAGTTTATGCTTACCACCAAAAATAGAATATAGATACATACCCAGAACTTTTGAAGAAGAACAACTTGATCGCGTTCCAATCTTGGCAACATATGGAAAATTATTTACACATAGTGATCCATGGGAAGAATCAATTGGATATCCAGGTATCTTCCACAACAAGAAAGAAGAGTTCTAATCATACAATTGAATCATGGTGATCTATATGTTATGAGTGAAAAAGCGACGGGTTTGATTGTAAAAAGAAAAGCATATATACATTAAGGCATACTATAGGATATAAAAATTTTTGAAAATTAAGTAATTATAAATTAAACACTTATTTAACATACCATTTACGATCTATTACTTTTGAGGGATAATGATCCACACTGATCTGTTCCCAATAAATATGTGTGGCATTCACAATCTCTAAAATACCATAGCCATAATCATCACTCGTAAAAGCAGACCATTTAGGTACATTTTTAGTAAAAGTATCATGTCCTTCCCGACACCCTGCGGACCCACTCACAATGTGATAAAAACCTTTGGGATCTATCTGACTATTCATCATTTTATAGGTACGCTGATAACTATGCTCATGCGCGGATATAGCAATATCTACATGGTTGTCATAAAACAGTTGTTCCAATGCCATTCGTACCATACTCATTACTTTGGTGCAATCATCATCATTATCATTGGAACAGTACATGGGACGATGACCATATGTAATAATCCAAGAACATGTCTGTTCTTGCAGTGTTCTATTTAACCATTCAAACTGATTTAGAGCAGCCTTGATATCAGTAAAATAAAACTCGGTAGAATATGCTACAAAACAGGCATCGCCCATTGTAAAATTGTAGAAAAAATTCTCATTATTGATAGCTGGCATTGTAAAGCGATTCTTATAGTTCGAATAATTATTGTATTGCTCATGATTACCCACACTAACCATGTAAGGAATATAAGCTGCAATTGGCTCAATATTGTTCATAAATTGATCTCCAACTTTCCCATAATCATCATGCATATTGTATGCAAAGTCTCCAACATGTAAGACTGCATCTATCTTCTTATCTTGTGCGATCTGTTGTAAATAGGGTAATGATTTAGCATTAGTAACGCCCATATCACCATAAATAGCTAATTTTGGGCTCCAATTGTTGAGAGGAACGGTATTGAATCTAAATAGATTAGACCATCCACCAATATCATTACCACAACGGTAGAAATACTCTGTATCATGTTTTAAATCAGATAGTAAGACACGATGAATAAATTGAGTATTATTGCCGTTACTAAACTTCGTTTGATATCCCTTTGCATCAATATAATCCAATTGATTGTGCGAATACTGTACCACAGATGAGTATGTTGGATGCTGAGTGCTCCAAGTGACAGTGATATCGTTCAATTCAAATCCAAAACTTAGATGGACTTGTTGTGGTTGAGTGTATGGGTTTGCATAGACAGTTTGTAAAAATAGTAAGATAAGTAAAGTTTTCATTCTGTTTTGAGACTATTTTGAATAATTATCTAAATTAAAATCAATTTTTTTATAAATTTACTCCCTGCAGGGCTCGAACCTGCGACCCCAGCGTTGCTATTACCTTCGGTATATAAGCACTGTGCTCTAAACCAACTGAGCCAAGGGAGCTTGTTTTATTGAATTTATTATTGAAAAATATTTTTCAATTTTTTTTATAATCAAAAAGGACACCCTTCCTTTTAAGGAGACTGCAAGACAGCACCACGAAGGTTGTGCTCTTTGAGTACCTTCTCAGCGAGTGTGCGATATTCCGCAACATTTTTCATGCTGCGGAATTCTTTGAGATTCAACCCGATATCAGCGCCTGGGTTGACCATTGAAGACTTCGTAGACTTCAACATGAAGGCCTCGATAAGCAACTTGTAAATATCGCGGTCAGGATTGTCCTGGATCACAAAATGAATCTTTTCAATCCTGACCTTGTCGAACTTTCCGTTCAAGTCCCGCAAAGTTGAACAGAGGCGCCCAGACTTTGTGCCAAACGGGGTCTTTGTGTTCGACAACACGTCTGCATAACCAATCTTGAAGAAAAGTTTTCCATCGATGTTGTATACAACACCATAGACGACGGATTTCACATCTTTTTCCTCCAATCCGGTTGAAAAGAGGAAATTGACGACCGATGCATCAACATAGCCTGCAAGAGTCATGCGCCCGTTGGGTCCAACAAACTTATTAAAACCTGTGAGGTCTTTAATAGGTGTAAACCCCTTTAACTGAGGTTCTTCCCGAGGTTTTTTCGGTGGTGTCTGTTGTACATTCTCCCCAGAAGGGGTATTTTTTCTCTTTTTTGGGGTTTCCATTTTAAGAAGTATGTATATATTGATACTCATAATACATTTACCATCATTTTTTATTGATGATAATATTTTAGATCAAATATTATATAAGAAATAATACTTAAATATATCAATATATATTATATTTGTATGAAAATCACACAAGAACAGGCAGATGCCATTGTACAGAGTATTAAAGATGATTTAGCTGAACAATTCGGAGATATAGAGAATATTGATCTACCAAAGGCTATGAAAATTGCTCTCTATTGCAATGAAAAAGTCTCTCTATATAATGCAAATGATACACCAGTGAAATACGCTTACTGGTTCCATATGAAACGCTCATATACACAAGCGGTGCTCGCTACATTAGCATCGGAAAACATGGATGATTAAATTTCTTTGATATTATTTAATTTTTTTTCAAAAAGTTCATTAAAATTTTTCTCTTCTGAACTAATAATATTAGCACTTTTTGATGTTCCAATAATTGCTGTTTATTATTAATCAATACAGCAATTATATCTTTGAAATATTTTTGTATACTTATATCATCCATATCAATATCAATATCAAAATAATTTTCACAATCTTTTAACATTTTTTTAATATTTTCGTTTTTATTATATCTATTATTCGCTTCCATGAACATTGTCTTTATCTTGTTTCGTGTATCACATATTAATTTTGACGTATATCTATGTCTTGGAACTACTAACCACATACCATCTTTACACCCTTGAAGATTTCAAATGGCACAAAATGGCGATTTGATATAAATCTTTAAGACTGGACACAGTTCAATTCCATGTAAATTTTGGTTTTGTACAGATTTTACTCTGTAGGTGAACTACTCCCCAGTCGTGATCCATCCATAAGAATAGTACTGGCATGAACCCAACGCGAGAATACACCCGGAGAGCATATAATTATATGTTTTACTTCTTTAAGTAATTTTATATTATAATATAATAAAAAACCGGCTTTTGAAATCTTCAAGGGTGTAAAATTATCTCTTTTTCTTCTCTTCTTCCATAATTTTAGCAATATAGAAATCAAGTTCCTCTTTATAAGGTCTGCCCCATTCATTCAACAATTCATTATTGAAGTTATTGATGCGTCTTAAATTCTTACCATTAACTTTCAAATATGCTATTTTACCATCTATTTCATAACTCAGTTCAACAAATTTGAGAGATTCTAAGAAATATATCACATCAACTACATCACTCTCCCACATTTTTTTATTAAAATATTTGAAGAAATTTAATCTAAATTCATCAACCGTCATTTCTTTACCTAATGATAAACTCTTCACCATATCATTGAATTTCTTCATCAATACTTCGCTACTATTCAATTTCATCATCAAAGCAGTCTCCCAACTGTATCTATTAATGTGTGGTAATTTAACAATATCATTGTTATCTAACATCATATATGTCCAATCACCATGTTTATGTTTTTTATACAATTCTTGATTTATTTCGTAAATAATATCATAAGCTATTTTAGATTTAGTTCTAATTTTAAGACCCAACTCACTTCTTAAATCTTCAATATAACCTTCATTTAATTCAGCATTCCATCCATTTAACATAATTCTTTGTAAAGATTCAATCCAACCTTTATTCTTATAAACATATTTCTTAGCAACATGAGTACGACTATTTTCAGCTACATAAACAACAAATTTGCATAACTCTTGTAAATAATGAGAATCAAAATGGTCAAATATTCTCAATTCTACGCCGTTTGGTTTTGTCATTCCAATACCAGATTCTCTATGCCAAGGTCTATCAGGATCTGTACTTCCAAATGTTCTGAAATTACTACTGAATCCAGAAACAGCACCGGGTTCAACTTTTTTAAGTTTTGGTGCTAAATCTTGACAATAGTCAGCTGACTTAACATTGTAAAAATTTAAGCCATCTCTCCAATAAGGTTGAATATTGGCATATCTTCCAACACCTTTATTGAATTTTCTCACATCACTTCCTGCTAAATTTCCCCAACCAACGCGCGCAATTCTATAAGAACCTTTAATACGTTTTTCACTGGTTCCGACGGCTTTTTGATCAGAGGAAAAGAAGGCTGTTAATAAAAGTGGTTCTAACCATTGTATTTGATTTGCAAAATTTTGATGTATTTTGATAAATTTATCTGAGGAAGTTTTTTTGGTGAATGGTAGAGTTAATGTAATATGATAACTACCAAGATAATCAGTATGTAATTTATCTTTTTTATTTTTATTTTTTTCAAATTTATATGGTAAACCCTTATTACTGGCATATTTAAAATAGTTGGAAACACCAAAAGGATATTGATGTATAATACCATGTTTTTCTTCAGCTTTTAGTGTTTTTTCATTCATATGTAAAAGTTTTATATATCTATCTTCATTTTGCAATATTTCTTTACAATATGATTCGATTGGTCTTTTATTTTTCAAAGTATTGAATGGTTTTTCTGTTATAAATTCAGGCATAGGAACAGGTGTTTTTTCTAAAACAACTTTACCATTACATTTTCTACCTGTAGGTTCAAAAGGTATTGTTTTAAGAAATTCTTGATCTAAGACGCTAAGTTTGCCGGATTTTAATAATTCTTCAATTCTTGGTTTACCATCAAACATGATATAAGAATCAATATTTTTTTTCCCGGTATTTAAAGGTTTGTGAAAGAATTGTACTTCATGTTCAATTCCAACACCCCATTCATAATTACTCAATCTTTTATATTTAGTTTTTTTGGACTCTTTTTTCAACATTTCATTTCCCAATGTTGTGGAACCTCTGTTATTTGTCAAATTTCTGGACATAATTATATTATAAGACAAGATTATAATATAATATAAAAAATTATTATATCAAAAATTATAGACAAAAAATATATCTAAAAATATTAAACGCATAAGTAAATAGATTATCTTCATCTATATCTGTCTCATTTACTAAACTGTTTTCTTCATGTATATCAGCTTTGTACCAAAACACTTTATCTTCCATTTTATCACTATCAGAAACATAATTTATTACCAGACATTCGTAATTATTTTGTGTGCACTGATTCAATACAGTGTAGAAGTGTTCATACGATTCAAAAAGATGTGAAATAGGTTCATATATTTTTTTCATATTATTCATCGCACTTAAAGATGATGGGAATATGAATAGATAATCAATATTATTTCTAATCACTGGTTTTAATTCTAACATATTTTGCAAGGTTAATAAAATATTGATATTATATAATCTATGATTAGTAAAAAGATTATGGATATTTTTTTCACATAAATGCATATCACAATTATCCATAATTAATCTAACTGTTTCTAAATTATTTTGGCTTTTTATAATATTTTCAACCAGTTTTGATCCATATTCTTGATGGATAAATTCATTTGCAACAATATTGTTGTATTTTTGTTGATAATCAGAAGCAGGATCAATCACAATATTTTGTGCTATCTCTTTATGTTTGATAATATCTTTAGCAAGGGTAGTTTTTCCACACTCTCTTTTTCCAATGATAGCTGATACACTTGTATTTCTGATTGAAGATGGATCAAATTTTTTAATTTGGTAAATATTTGTCATTATAATTAATAACAAATATTATAAAAGTTAAAAATAAACCTATTTTTTAATTTACATATCTATATTTTTTTAACATTTAATTTAGGACCTCTACTGGGTTTATAATATGTATTAATATTTATTTCTTCATCTATATCATCATCTACATAATTTTTTTCACTATAATCCCATATTTCTGGTGGACCCATATGAAAATTTTCATGTGGTTCGGCTTTATACCAAAAAATTTGATCTTCTATTCTATTACTTTGTGTGTTATTATCAATGACTAAACATTCAAAATTTTCAGTACATTGATCCATAACTTTGCAAAACATTTCGAATGTTGGAAACATACCTGCATAATGCTCATATATTCTTTTACGATTTGATACAATATTTTCTCTCAATATAAATACATAATCTATATTCCCTCTAAGTTGTGGGCTTATTCCAAGAGGAAATTGCATAGTTAAAAAAAATAGTGAATATGTGCCTGAAATTGAAAAATACCTCACGAATATATTTATCATTCTTCCACGAGTTATCGTATAAACAATCATCCATAACTAAATATGCATAAGGATCAATATCTTTTTCACCTTCATCAATTAACTTTGCCATTCTCATTTGTCTTTTTTTAAAATTTGCTAAAATAGATTGATTATATTCATCATATAAAAATAATTTTGGTACAAAATCACCAAAAAATTTATTAACTCTTTCTGTTGGTGAAATGACAGTACCAACAGGGATATGTTTTTTATGGTACATAATATCTTTTAACAAAAAAGATTTACCTGTGCCACGCTTTCCAATTAATACAACAATTCTATTGTCACCAATTTTTGAAATATCGAATTTTCTTATTTGGAAATTAACAGATGTAGACATTTTATATAATTTTCTATTAAAAATTATAAAAAAAATGAACGCATATATTTCATAATTATTTTATAAAATAATTAAACAAAACATACAATTAATGAGTAACTCAACAGAAGAAATATATTTACCATTGTCCAAACATCCCAATTATACAAACTACTCTAATTATTTAGTTAGCAATTTCGGTAATATTAAAAATAAAAAAACAAATCATATTTTAAGAGGATGTAGTGATAAACATAATTATAAATATTATCAATTATCTGATGGTAATAAATCAACACAATTTTCATGCCATAGATTGGTTGCAGATTTATTTATACCAAATCCAAATAATAAATCACAGGTAAATCATATTGATTCTAATAAAAAGAATAACCATGTAGATAATTTAGAATGGATGACAGCGAGTGAAAATGTCAAACATGCAATAAAAAATGGTAGGAAAAAGGGTAATACTATTAATAAAAAAGTAAAAATTATTGATGAAGATAACATAACATTTTTTGATTCAATTACTGATGCTGCAAATCATTATGAAGTTCCAAAAGAGTGTTTATCACTTGCAATGAAAAAAGATAATAATGTGTATAAATCTAATTTACAAAAAGGTCTCACATTTAAAATTAAACATGTTCCAGATAAATATGATGAAAATGAAATTTGGGAAAAAATTAATATTGATGGTTATAAACATTTAGAAATTACAAAAAGTGGTCTCATTAGAAATAGAAAAACTAAAAAAACAGTGATAGGACAAGATGATGGTAGATATATTCGTATAAAAGGTAGTGTTAAAATTCAACAAAAATCATGTGCTTTACATAGATTAATTGCGCAAACATTTATTGAAAATCCTGAAAATAAACCATATATTAATCATAAAGATGGTAATACAAAGAATAACTGTGTGGATAATTTAGAATGGTGTACTCAGAGTGAAAATGTAATACATGCTTTAGATACAGGTTTAATGAATCCAAGTCATGACAATTATTACACAAGATCTATATTACAATTAGAATTAAATGGTGATATTATAAAAGAGTATGATAGTATTGCAAAAGCCAATAAATTTTTTAAAATTAAAAAATCTTCTATATCTAAAGCATGTACTAACTATAAGGAAGAAAATTATTCACAATGTTTAGGATATATATGGTGTTATGTAGAAAACTATAGAGGAAAAATAATTGCGAATTCATTGCATAAAATATTTCCAGAATTAGTTGATAGAGAAGATATTGATTATAATGTTATCAGAAAATACATTGTTAATAATTCACGTCCTATTTGGCAAATAGATTTAGATGGAACACGTATCAAACAATTTGATTCTATAATTGATGCTGCAAGACACTTAAACGTTGAACCATCAAATATATCAATTACTATTAATAATGAAAATTTAGTATGTGGATACACATTTAATTATTTAACATATGAAGATATGATTAACACTGAAAGCCATATGATTAAAAATATTCCTGAAAAAATCAAGAGTATTTATAATATCACAGATAATAATACTTTCATTCATCCAAAAATTATTAATTTGTTGAAACAGAACATAGATGTAGAAGGTAAATTATCTATCAATAATAAACCAGTTATTCAAGAAACAACTGATTGTAAATTTGTAAAAGTTTATCCAAATCCAACTAAAGCAATAGAGGAATTAAAATTATCTCGCCAAACTGTTGAAAATGTATTAGTTAAAAAAACTTTAACTGCCGGTGGTTTTAGATTTAGATATCTTGAATTAGATGATATCGCATTAGATTTTATTGATAATGATAATCCAAACAAGATTTACATTTCACCATTACAACCACTTCCTAAAAAAGTTAAACCAGTTGGAAAAGCTCCCACAATTGATATATATCAACTTGAATTAAATGGTAAAAAAATTAGAGAATTTGTTGGATTTAAAGCTACCGGTGATTGGATAAAAGAAAAATACAATATTAAAACTGATAAACCTATTCATAAACCAATAAATGCATCTGCACGAAAATATCGTGACGGTGAATATGCTGTGTCAAATGGATATATGTGGTGTTATGCTGATACTCCTGAGAAAAAGAACTATCATGAAGGTAGATTTGGAGATAAAGTTTATGAACTATTTCCTGATCTTAAAGATTATCAGGGTGAAATTGACTATGATATTATCCGAAAATACTTTATGTTAAAGAAAAAACCTATTTGGCAAATAGCTCTTGATGGTACAAGAGTTAAACTTTTTGATTCCAAAGAGGAAGCCATAGAAGGTCTCAAAGATATCAAAATTGAAAGTGCAAGTATTGGCAAATGCTTAAAAGATTCAAAATTTATTATTAAAGGTTTCACATTTAGATATGCTACCTATGAAGATTTAGCTGATATTGATAACAGCTATAAAATTAAAAATATCCCCGATTTAATTAAAAATATTTTTAATATTACTGATGATAATACTATTATTCATCCAAAAATTGTAGAATTACTACTTGGAAACGTCACCTCTCGTGGTTCTATTGTCATTAATACGCCACCCATCGTACATTTATCTGAAAATGATGAATTTATCAATGTCTATCCAAATCAGACAATTGCATCAAAAGAGATAGGTTTATGTACAGCATCAATTCTTAAAGTTCTTAGAGGAGAATGGCAAACAGCTAAAAAACATAAATTCCGTTATCTACAGTTAGATGATCCTATCTTATCAAATAAATTAACTTAGATTTAGAAATCTGGTGCATCTGTATAAACATCTAAACCATTACTTGCAACTTTGTGCACAATTGCTTCTATATTGCCGAGACTACTATTACCACCTTTTTGGACACTGCTTCTACTATTACCAGAACTAATAAAGTACATTAAGGCAGTGACTAGTACGGATACACCTAAAAATAGTTTAAATAGGTATCCGTTATCGAAATCTCTATCATTCATTCTTTTATCTAAATACGCGAAAGTTACTATTAAAGCGCCTGAAATTCCACCTGCTACAAATGGATTTTTCAAATATTCTAAATATTGACTCATTTTTTATAAACATATAAAAGAAAATTATTATAATATCTAAACCTAATTATCTAAAATAATTAACATTCTCTCATGGATAATCTATCAGAAACATCTCTACTTCTCTTCCACATTCCATGAATCCAATTTTTATCAGCATTATATTTTAATCCTGATAATTCTATTGCATGAGAGATTGTAATATATAAGTCTAAATATGTACCTACAAAAATTGGAGGATTATCTTCGTATAAAAATTTGCTCAATTTAGCATTTCCATGAAGATATTCTCCAAAAAATTGTCTCCATGTAGGATCTACAACATAGTACTTATTAACCAATAAATGTACATGATCTTCACTATGATTACCATATCCTACTTTTGAAAATAATAGTTTAATATCTTGATGTCCTTCTTCATACAAGATTGGTGCTAAACAATAAGTCATCTGACCACATGCCATATAACCCTCATATGTTTTAGGTCCTTTTCTTCTAATTTCTTTTAATCTATGACCATTATGATATACATTTGTGGATGTATTTGGACGCATTGACACCGCATACTTCATCATTTGATCATACATTTTTTTTGTATATTTTAATCTATTCATCTAAAAAATTCTATATGGATAGATATATAATTAATATTTTTTATTCATTTTTTATTCATTTTTTTATGGTGGTGGGATTTTAAATGATATTTCTGGAAATAGTGCTGACAAAGTAGCTTCCCAAGAAAAGTTACTAGTAGCTCCTTGAGAGAAATAACTACCAAAATTTCCAGATTGAAAAGATATGTATGCTCTTGCACATCCATCAGAATCTCTAAAGACAAGATAATCATTAAAACAATATATATTATTATTCATACATAAAGAAGATATAGGAACATTAGAGCTACCAATTTCAATATTATTATTTCCAAGAAAAATAGATTGAAAACCGCTTAAATTTGTAATAGATGCACTATTAGTAGAAAGATTTGATGAATTTGAATTTATAGTTAAATTATTCGCATTAATATTAGCATTATCAACGTCAATATTAGCAGATTGTCCTGGTAATATTAAAAAATTATTTATATTTTTAATTTTTTGACATAATCTATTTACTGTATTCACAATTTTTGAATCACTCATTTATATATTATATATATATTTTTTATATATTTTTTATATATTTTATATATTTTATATATTTTATATAGTATAGTATAATATAGTATGGGTACATGTCTATCTTCTTGTTCAAAAGAAGGAACATCTGTAAAAATTACTGAAAATATAGATAATCTTAATATTATTAATTTTCCGAATGGAATAATTATTCTAAATAAATTTACTTCTATATATGGAAAAAGTAAATTAAATAACATAGGATGTACTACTTTGTCAAATATTAACATTATAAATAATAATACAATTCAAAGAAAAAATGTAGATATTCATGTAAATGATGGAATAGAAATAAGATTTACGATAGATGAAAATAAAGATTATATATTTAATCTTGATATTGATTCAAGTACTAATTTATTAGAAAATTTTTTATATTATACATTTACGCCTTTAAAAAATATAAATATTACAAAAACTATTCGTGCTAATAATAAAGATTACCTAAATTATATCTATTATAATCCTGGTGTTTCAGAAATATTATTTACTATATCAATTGATAATACATCGTTAGGTGATATAATTTGTAATAGTTTACAAGTTATTCCTGTTCAATGCATAAGTGATATAAATGAAATTAATACTATTAATTCACCAAATGGTAATATTGATTTATATTTATTTCAATCAATATTTACACATAAAGAAACGGTAAATTCTTCTGGAATTCCTAATATATTAATTGATGATAATATAATTACTATATCAAAAATAAATAATAAAACGAATAATGACGAAGATAACGATGGACTACGTGTTATATTAACAATTGATAAAACAAAAAATTATTTATTTTGTTTTGATGTTGATAGTTCTATACCTATATCATTATCTAATTCATTATATTTTTATTTTAAACCAACTATTAATTCAGAAATACAATTTACTCCCATCAATAGTGGTATTAATAATATTATTGAATATGAGTTTATAAATCCTGGTGTTTCAGAATTAGAATTCAATATATTAATTCATGAAAAAAATACAGGAGAAATAAATATCAATAATCTAACTATTCAAGAAACTTAATGTAAATAATTATAGTATAATATTTTTATTTACATATCATCATCTTCCGCATCAGCAAATAATAATTTTTTCCTTCTTTCTTCTCTTGGTTTCTTAACTTTACGTCTTAATAATATTTTCTTCCTATTTTTAATAATAGGCATAATATCATAATTATGCTCAATACTCAATTTTTTAACATTTTCATCAACTACTTCTTCTTCATATGATTCTTCATCTACTCTATCATCTACTCTATCATCTACTCTATCATCTACTCTATCATCTACTCTATCATCTACTCTATCATCTACTCTATCATCTACTCTATCAT
>Ga0233412_10000034_pt1 | contig 76427 bp, 35 predicted proteins | sample Na_anoxic_4_MG_FD_180667 | JGI IMG/M metagenome (GOLD analysis project Ga0233412, IMG submission 180667) | Seawater microbial communities from Saanich Inlet, British Columbia, Canada - Na_anoxic_4_MG | ecosystem: Environmental > Aquatic > Marine > Inlet | place: Canada: British Columbia... | reverse complement strand
GCACAGATAACACATTATATTATTGATAATGCTGATTATCTGATGAGTATAAAACCATCTGAAGTTGCAGAGATGATATATAAAGAAGCTCAATCTGTTATAACTAAATCTAATAACAGAGAGTTTCAGAAATATCCTGAATGGAGAATGCGTATACCTCAGATAGATGTATTTAAACTTAATCACTGGGATAACATGGCTAAACGTTCTAGTCTTAAGTGGATAGAATATACTATGGACTGGGATAATATCCTTGATATGCCAATTCACCATGAGTCAGCTATAACTACTCAAGATGAATTAGATACTATAGTAGAGTATTGTATTAATGACGTAGCTGCAACCGGGGAGATATATAACAGGTCTAAAAGTTTAGTTGGATTAAGATTGAACCTCACTAGTCAGTATGATATTAACCTTATCAATGCTTCTGAGCCACGTATATCTAAAGAGTTGTTTAGTTATTACTTAAGTGATGAACTTAATATACCTAAAAGGGACCTTAAAGCAATGAGAACATATAGGGAAACTATTAAGTTAGAAAATATTATACTACCTTATGTTAACTTTAAGACTCCTGAATTCCAAATGCTTTTAAGTAGATTTAAAACAGTGGAACTAGATCCTACAAATATAAAAGGAGCATTTAAATACTCTGTAAAATATAAGGGTGTAAAGACACACTTTGGTTTAGGTGGTGCACACGGTGCAGCTAGGCCGGGAGTGTATGAAGAAGATGAAGATAGAATTATAATGTCATCAGATGTTACTAGTTTTTATCCTAACCTTGCTATTGTTAATGGATGGTCACCTGCACATCTACCTTCTGAGCAGTTTTGTAAGCTATACAACTGGTTCTTTACAGAAAGAAAGAAAATACCTAAGAGTGATCCTATGAACTATGTATATAAAATTATACTTAATAGTACATATGGTCTGTCTAATGATAAGAACTCTTTCCTGTATGACCCGGAGTTTACTATGAGGATTACAATCAATGGCCAGTTGACACTTATGATGCTTTATGAAATGATCATGGAAGCTATACCTGAAGCAATACCTTTACTACAAAATACAGATGGTATAGAAACAGTCATTCCTAAAGCTGCTAAAGAAAAGTATCTTAAAGTATGTGAGCAATGGGAGGCATTGACAGACTTTAATCTTGAGCATGACCAATACAAGAAAGTTGTATTAGCTGATGTAAACAATTACATTGCTGTTAATATGCAAGATAAAGCTAAATGTAAAGGGCGCTTTGAGTTTGAAAATTTGGCACTTCATAAAAACAAATCCAAATTAGTTATACCTAAAGCTATTTATCAATATTTTGTCAACAATGTACTACCTGAAGACTATATTAAAACTAATAAAAATATATTAGACTATTGTATAGGAGGTAAGACTAACGGTGGATGGCAAGTAACATCTAATGCTATAGTAAACGGTGAAGAAAATGTAATAAATCTACAGAAAATAAATAGATATTACATTAGTAATCAAGGTGTTAAGATGCTTAAGGTAAACAAGAATGATGGTAGGATTATTCAACTAGAAGCTGGGCAGTGGCTACAAACTGTATATAACAAAATGGAAGAGAAAGAATGGGATTCACATGATATTAATCTTAAGTATTACATGCAGGCAATTGAGAAAGAAATCAACAACATTCTTGGAGTTTCATCCAACCAATTAGAATTATTTTAATAACTTTACAAAAAAAAAACATGGGACATATAAAACCAAAATTTACGTCAAAAGCTTATTTAGAACAAGCGCCTTTACCAAACCACGGTAAAACATATACTGTGGTATCACATAAAGAAGTAATAGACCACACACAAAGTCTATTAAACATGCATGGATTCTCTGTACAAAAGCAAATATTTAGATCTAATATGAATGCTAAAGTTGCTCAAGGAATATATTATATTACATCTGACTCATTACAATCTGATGAAGAATTAGGTATGATGTTTGCTTGGACTAATTCATATGATAAAAGCACTCGGTTCCAATGTGGAATTGGTGCTCACGTGTTTGTATGCAATAATGGTTTGATCCATGGGGATCTTGATACATTTGCTAGAAAACATACAGGAACTGCTAACTCAGAAGTATCTGGTGCTATTGCAACACATATTGGTAAAGCTAGTAATACATTTAAAGAAATTATTACAAATAAAAATGCTATGAAGTTGATTCCTTTATCTATAACACAGCAGTCTGAGCTTATGGGTAGATTATACGTTGAAGAAAAACTACTTGACTCACAACAGATGTCTTGTGTTAGAGCTGAAATAGATAAGCCTTCATATGAATATGGTATAGAATCTGATACAGCATGGATGTTTTACAATCATATAACGCATGCATTTAAATTAACTCATCCAAGAAACTGGATGGAAAACCAAGCTAAGTTTCATAAGTTTATGACTAGTGAAGTTTTAAATGCCCACGGAACTAAACAACAAGATGTACCAAATCCACAAGATGTTGATGTTGATCAAGTTGAAGTAGATATAGAAATTAATAATAATGCAGCAGATTTTTTTGATATGTAATTATGAGTAAAGATAATAAGAATAAAAATAAATATTACTGGGATACTACACGTAATATGAATCATACAGCAATAGCAAAAGTAATGATGTCTGTGCCAGAAGGATTAGAGTTTAATAAGGCATATTCACTACAGGATTTAGCAGAGAAGAATGTTAGTAGAAAAAATTTTCCTGTATACACGGGAGTAATTAAATACTTTCCTGATGCTTTAATGGAAGTATCTAACATCTCACGTATAGGTAATGAGCAACACCATCCGGGTAAGCCTTTACATTGGGACAAAACAAAGAGTGTGGATCATCTAGATGCTTTAATGAGACATCTGTTAGAGGCAGATGAGTATGATGATGATGGTGCATTACATCTTGCCAAGGTAGCGTGGAGAGCTTTAGCTGCTTTACAAACTAAGTTAGATAATGATAAATAAGGTATATTTTTTAATTTCAAAAACAAATAATGATAGAAAGAAACACACTTTTATTTGCTGCAGCATTAGCAGCAATTCTATATTTAATTTATAAACAATGGCAGAGAGATGGAAGGATCTGATATAAAATCTTTAATTGACCTTGGGTATTGGCCTACTGTAGTTCCCACTAAAAATGGAAAAAAATGGAGACTATCCATTTATAAGAAAGTAAAAGATACTTGGAATATTGATCAAAAGAAAGAATTCAATAACCCGTTCAAAGCATATGAATGGGCTATTGAATATCTTGCTAATATATATTATGCTGCTGAGAAGTAGCCGTATTCTATACGTGCTGTTCCAGCCGCAGATGATGCTGCTGTTACTGTAACGTCAGGCGCTACAGGAATATACATAAACTCTCCTAATTCTAACCTTGCAATTGTTTTTGATGCAGCTGCTCCTTCAGCACAAGTTATACCTGTAAGTACAACTGTAATAAAGTTCCGTCCAACTGTTCCCGTATTCTTTAAATATAAAAAAGATCTTGTTGGAGTTGCAGCAGGAGTTCTGTATACAGTTACACTTCCACTAGCAGCTATATCAAGACCTCCTGTTTCAATAGCCGGTGCTGATACATTACTACTTATATTATAGTCTACAGCAATAGGATCAGAAGTTACAGCAGTACCTGTTATGATTAATCTAGTTGAAATTGTTGCCATTTTATTATTTTTTTTTTATTATTTATTTATGCTTTAGTCCATATACCATACTCACAAGTAGTAGCTAAAGAACCTTTTACCTCAAGTGATACTACTGCTTCAGGGATTGGTACAAACAGGAACTCTCCTGGTCTTAAAATACCTATTGATTGTGTTCCAAATCTTATTTCTATAGTTGCTGCTGTAGTAGGTTCAGTATTTCTAACATACATATAACCACCTGCTGCTGTTGATGCGCTTAATGCAACAAATGATGTAGTAACTTTCGCTGCACCAGATTCAACAGTAGGATTACCAATAACTAAAGAAATAGTTCTAGAAACACTCAAAGATTGTGTAGTCATACCAGCTCCTGATAATGAGAGGTGTGCATTGATTGTTGATGTTGCCATAATTTTCTATTTTTGTTTTAATTAATTATTTCTTTTTTCTTGTAGTGGTTTTCTTTCTCTTACTTCCTTTTAGTCTGGATTTTTCTTTTCTACCTTTGTTCTTAGAAGACTTTTCAAATCCAACTATTTTCCCTCCTCTATGAGAGGCATCTAAGCCATCACCATTTCCATAGGTTTTTTTCTTTCTATTATAAGCATTCAGTTTAGCCCTTTTCTTCTTAGCAGATTTAGATGACTGAAATTTCTTATATTCTTTTTTATAATCTCTAGCCTTTGCCACAGATACATACTCCAAAATTAAACAATACAGCACGGTGTTCAACTCCAGGATTACAGTATAACTCCAATAAAGTTAGCTTACCTAATCTAATAGACACGTCATAAATAGTTTTCTTCTTCTTATCTTTACCTGTCCAAGTATTTGTAAAATTACATTCCATTTTATTTTGTTTTGATTTGTATCACTATCACACTATTATGAATCCTTACAAGTTTCCTTGTGAGACCCATCACAACCACCGTCTTCTGCTTTTGTTTTACCGCATACACATTTTCCCATTATTTCTTAACTTTTTCTAATGATCTACCACCAAAGTAAGCACCAATCACTGTTATTAATACTAATTGTAATAAAGTTTTCCATTCATCGTCTACTACAAACTGAATTGTTCCCGCATCTATAAAGATCATAAGCACTGTACATACTACTAAGAATGCTAATACTAATGGTCTTATGTTCTTGGCTAACCATGAGTCTGATTTCATATCTGCTTGCCATCTGGTAGAAATCTCTTTCTCCATTTGAACCTCGTAGTTAGCAATAAGTTCTTTAACTTTTAACTCTGCTGCTAGTTTCTCTTCTTTTGATGTATGTAAGTTGTCTATAACACCCCCTACACCTTTAACAAGTTCAGTAGCACCACTGCTAAATATTTGACTTAGTATACTCATTACTTTCTTTTTCTTAATTTTCTTTTCTTAAGACCAACACAACCGCCTTTCTTATAGGTAGTCGTATTCTTAGTAGACTTAAGTTTCATCTTGCTTTTCTTTGCTGGCATGATGTTATTTTTTACAACATTTCTTTGAGCACCATCCTAAACAGATAGTACCAAAAGAAATTGTGCATAATGCTTTACATATAAATTCTTTCATAGTTTTAATTTTAAGCTATTGCAAATGTTATATCTATTGCTGTTACACCAGGAATCGTTGGAGCTTCAGATAAATATCCTTTAGCACATTCATTATAAACCCATACCATTGTTTCTCCAGCTGACTTACCACCCAACATATTTGTAATTGTTCTCCAACAACCAGGAGCATGCTCATCAGCAATACTTAATGTAACTGTATCAACATCAGCAAATAGACCGCCTTTACAAGAATCAAAAAAGAATTTTATTTCTCCTGTTAAATGTTCTACACCTCTAAGTCTATTAAGAGGATGTATTAAAGTTTTACCAACTGCACCACCTGCTTTACAAGTACTAAAACCAAGTAATAGACCACTTCCTAAACCTCTTGACGAAGCTCGGAGTGTTGATCTACCTTCACTTACACCTTCATTTCCTCCTCCCTTCTTTGGAATTTTTTCTGCCATTTTATTTTATTTTAATTTTTTTAATCACTTTATATATTATAATATACAAAATATCTGAGATATATACTAGTTATTCATTTAATTGTTTTTATACCAAACCCCATATCCTTTTGCTTTACCAGAGAGTGGAACTTTTTTAAGTACAACTAATTCTTCTCCCGTATCTGCTTTCTACTTAGGATTCTTACTGTTTAACTTTCTTTTTTTTGACATAAAAGTTTTTTCGTTATAGTGTTCTTATTGTTTGATTAATTGTTCTATACTGTGCTTGTCTTTGCGCATCATTTAAAAGTGTTCCCCAAGCTATGAAATCAAATAACCATCCTTGCATACCCTGACTAGGAACTCCACCTAAATAATCAATAACAAATGCATCTGTGTCAGTAAAACTACCTGTTAATAATTGATCAGTAAAAGCACCACCATCTATATATGCTCTTAGATTACCCGCAGCATCTCTTTGTAAAGTAAATATATAAGGTTGGGCATCTGTCATAGCACTAGGTACTGTAAAGTCAGAAGATCCTGCTCCACCAATCTTAAATCTTACTGTAGTAGTATTATTAACTCTCATCATATTATCTGTAGTGTTACCATATACAGCTTCATTACTAAAAGTTTCTAATCTTATCTTAAGCATAATAGTAAATGCACCTAATGTACCATCAGCAGCAGGAAAATCAAGACCACCATCTGCTCTAGTGTGGAATATTTGAAGCTGTTTAGAACCATTTGTATATAATCCACCTGGTGCAATAATAGCAGAAGCTTCTGTTGTTTGTTGATACAGCATCTTATCTGCTTGAGTATTAACTAAATCAGGCATACAATATCTACCTGTATTACCATTACACTCCCATATTCTTATCTTGTCTTTAAGATGTGGAGTATTACCAAGCATATATGTTGCTCTACTAATCTTATTATTACTAACATCTAAGTCAAATAATTGTTTAGTGCCAGCTCTAAACCAACACTGTAAATTAGGAATGTCTGTAGGTAATACAGCATTATCTACATCTGTAGTATTTTCAAGAGTAACACCACCATACTTAGTTATAGTATATGAATGTTGTGTCTCATGTGTAATAGGATCAGAATCAAAGTTTGTATAGAATGTTAACCTATCTTTATCTTCATAAGGTTTTTGACCTAATATCTCTGCAAAAGTAGAAGGTGTATTTACATCTGGATCAAACATTCCTCCATTATTATACACATCTTGTATTTCTCCTTGAGTTAAAGATTTATTCCATGTCATAAACTGAGAAAACTCACCTTTAAATGTATAGTCAACTCTAGAGCTATCCCCTATTACAAGAGGATAATTACTATTTCTTTTAACTTTTCCTGAAATATTTGTACTTGTTGCATTAGTTACATCAACTCCATTAATATAAATCTTTCTATTTATACCTGTAAGCCCATCCATTGTAACAGCTATATGTTTCCATTTACCTATTAAGTTTGCACAGCTAGATTCTCCTAACCATGCTACAGTAGATTTTGATCTACCATAATTACCTAAATAACTAACAGGGTTATCACCAAATACATCCCAATAAAGGCGACCAACTTCAGCAGCATCATCAGTTAAATATAACCTAAATGACACCTCCTCATTGCCACCAGGCCAATTAATACCTTTCTCAAAGAAACAAGCATCTTCATCTACACAGTCATCCATTCTAACCCAAAACGCTGCAGTAAATCCAGCATTACTTGGTAATATAGATTCATTACCAAAAGCTTCTACAACTTCTACTCTAGTTTGATCTACACCATCAAATTTAATAACGTTACCTACGTTAGTAGGATCACCACATGGAGCAGGTAACTGTTGAGGCATTAAAGTATTACCCCAATAATTATCTATACTTAGATATTCTTGTCTAACTTCATCTTTATCAAAGCAGCAATTATATGCTCTTATTTCTTGATACCATCCGGACTGTGTAGAATCTTTATCTCTATTTTTAGTATTAATATTTTGTAATATCATATCCATATTAACATCTTTAATTATGTCATTGAATAATATCTTAGGACCTATACCCCAGGTTACGTAAAATGTATTATTAGCAGTACCTGTTGGTTTTGTTTCACATGCTCTTATCCAATGTGTATAACATCCTTCTGGTAAATATAAGTTTCCACCTGCTGGATTATTTTCATTAATGTATGAAGCTTCATACTGATTATCTGGAGTAGATTCATTTGCATGATTGTGTCCAAGCATTATACTTCTACAATAAGGTTGCCCTGCAGGTTTTAAACCAGATGCTTTTTCTTTTGCACCAGGAGTAGTCTGTGTCCAGTCATCACCCATAAACCAAGACAAAGGGTTAACCCATCCTATTTCAGTTGTGCAACGTCTAAAGAATATTGTCCATCCTTTATCATACGCAACGTTAGGGTTAGTATCTGGCTCTAACGGTAAAACTGCTGGACCAGTTGGATTAGCAATTAAAAACTTTTGATTGTTTCCAATTTCATCAAACATTATTGCTTTATGAGGAGCAAATGTAGTTAAATCTAATATTGGTGCAGTTGAAAAATCAGGTGTTATTCTATCCCATGTGTAGAACGCAGTAGGATCATAAGGATATACACCTACAGTACTGTCATATGCTAAATTATGCCATTCTTCAACATAGTATGTTGTTCCTCCTAAATTTGGAGGGAATGCAGGATATGTAGGAGATGTTACTATACTACTCATTTTATCTGCATGTAACCATAATGTAAGACATTCTCCCCTAGAAGGTGGTTCTACAGGTGGACATCCTTCTTCACACACACAACACTCATATGTTAAATTACATACTGGAGTTACGGTAGAACCGCCACACACACATGGAGTATAAGAAACAGTTATACCCGCATTAACTAATCCACCATAGTGAGCGTTTATATAATTTACAGTATTTGTTCCACCAGTACAAGGTTTTATATCACACATACTACTTGTAAGAGTTACACCTGGACAACCATCTGCAACTAAATCTGCAAGTAAAGCATCCCAGTTTGTATAATGTGGTCCATTTGGTAGGACAAAATTTAGAAGTGTAAAACGGATACCAGTCATATAGAAACAACCATTAGGAGCTGTACTACAATCCAATGCCGCTCCAGAAGATGAAGTACATTGACCATTAACTGTTTCAGGAATAATAGTATACTCACCAGCAGTGCAAGACCCATCATATCCATTTTTACTAGTATAACCGTTAGCTTGTGTAGTTATATAATTGACAAGGCCATCTATAGCTGCAATGCCAGCTAAATTATTATTCATAGAACCCGGTCCAATTCCATTTGTAAGATCCCAATATCCTGGAACTACATCATTAGTTACTGGGTTAGGACAAGTATTACAAGCAGCTGTAGTATAATGTGCATTAATTGCAGTACAAGCATCATCAAATGTTGTTGATCCTGATATACCTGCAATAGGAATAGCTTGAGCTGCCGTTAAAAAATCTGACCACTTAGTATAACCTGCAGCAAGACCTGCTAAAGGACCACCTGTTTGTGTATCTATAAATGTATATGCACCAAATTTATACATCGGATGACCTTCTTTTCCTTCACAATGTGTTTGATTAGCCTGAAGAGCTGGTTTACAAGGATTTGCTGTAACTATTTGTGTTGAAAGAGTAGTAATATCTACAGTAGAATAATTTGTTGAAAGTTCTATTGCTGCTTCTAAATAATCTGCTTGAGGAGTAGGTACTACAGTTGTAGTATCACAAGAATTAGTAGGAGCGTTTGCTGCATTACAATCAGCTAGTGTAGGATATTGTCCGCCTGCTTGTTGTATACAACCTGATCCTGGAACACATTCATATGGCTCATCACCACAATCTGTACATTGACAATTACCAAGAAAAGGACCACCACCAATAGGAGTATTTTGACTTTGCGTTACTATACCAAGGTCCCAATTAAGCGCACCAAGTGTTGTTCCACCAACTGGACCTAAAGCAGTTTCTATCTCATTAAAAGCTTGAGTCCAAGTCATAGCTAAAGTTAAAGTAGGAACAAAAGTTTGTGCAAATGTTATCCAATCAGCATAAGTAGCAGCACAATTACAATTGGCAAAACCAGTATTTACACATACAGTACCAGGAGCACTAACACCATCACCAAATTGTTGTGTTAAACACTGTAAAGTAATTAAACACCCTCCGTTTGAGCCTACACAATCATTACCTTGTGGTCCTAAACCGCAATCAAATTCATAATAATATTGATCTAATTGTACGTTAGGATTTGCTTGCATCCATGCCCATACAGTAGAATTTCCCATACCTCCCGATATAGGGTAAGGGTCATAAGCTGGTATTAAAGTAAATCCAGCATCTATACAAGTATTAACACCACCACTAGCTACACATAATGCAAATGTTGCATACTGACCTGTACCATCTTGTGGATCTTGACAATTACCATCAGCACATTCCCAAGAAGGAGTAATAGGACCACAACCCGCAGCTTGACAATCTGCTAATGCAGTAGGTCCTGTATATGCTCCAACTGCTGGGAAAGGATCAAAACACGTTTGGGTTATAGGGTCACAGTCATATGTTATCTCAGTACAAGATGCTTCACATTCACACACCTCTCCGCTTAAACATATTATTGGCCTGCTACAAGCAGTATATCCTCCCCATGCATTAGGATTAGGACAAGCTTGATAACAAGAATTATTTGTTGAACAATTATGACAATTAGAATCTGGGTCTGGACTAGGGTTAGTGTCTAAATAATCCCAAACTATTTGTGTAAATGCTCCAGGATCTAAAACATTTCCACCTACCATATAGGGTGTATTCATAGTCACTGGTATTCCCACTGCTATAGCATCATTAAGAAGGTCATCCCAACTCCAAGACTGAGTAACACCTAAATCACTCATACCATATACACCATTGTAGTCAGCTGAAGTTGCCCATTCTGGATGACAAAATCCAACTAATGCTGAGATAGGTTGATTATTAATACCCATTCCTGCAGCAGAACTACAACAATCACAAACAGCATTACCATTAGTAGCATTTCCTGCTATAGATTGGCACGTACAACCCATTGTTGAAATAAATCCATAATGTATATACAGATAAGGAATATAGAACATATATGTAGGAGAACCTGTAGTACTATTCGGTCCTTCACAACAAGATGTATTAGATGCAAAAGATTGACATGGATTTGTTAAAATATTTTCTGCTATTTCAAAGAAAAGAGTACTAGCATCCGTTCCACTAATACCGTTAGCAGGATTAGTATAATAACCTATAGCATCTTGTTCAGTAGCAAAAATCATTCCTGCTGAAGCATTTACTCTAGCACCACCTGCTGCATTGTTTGTATCACAACTATTAATAACACCTGCAGCAAGAGCTGCATTACAAGCAGCTAATGAACCATGCTGACCATTACCTGTTCCTGGATCATCACAATAAGGACCAGCAGACCCTATAAGACAATCCCAACTTGCTGGTGTAGATCCACCACAACCAAAACATTGACAACCATCAGTAACAATTCCTAGACTACTTACAGCTGAACCAGGTGGTGAAGCAGGCCAAAAAGCATGTATTATGTTATGAAGCGTAACAAAATCCATACCTGGAGTAACTGCCATACCTTGACCTTGCAGATAAGTTATCATTGTAGCAATATTACTTCCTAACCAAACTGTGACTCCACGCTGTTTTACTACCATGGACATTTGATAATAATATCCACCATTAGGATGCTCACAACACGTTGTACATGGACCATTTATAAAAAGATTAAATGTATATAAAGATGAATCATTTAGACCATTAGCACTTAAATAATCAAATTGAGGCACTCCACTCCAACCAGTAACTCCTGTATCAGTTAGACCAGCACAACTATTACTATAAGCTGGTTGTGCTAAACATGTTGCTTCATCTGGCCATTCACCTTGACCGGTTCCAGGATCATAACAGTTACCATTATAGTCACAGTCCCAACTTTCTATAACTGGCTCTTCTGTACATCTAGCTTCAATGAAACGGTTCTTACAACCTACAATCTTGCATTTATTTATTCTCCCTAAATTAATTGTTACTGGCATAGTACTATTGTTTTATAATTCTTTCTGTTTTTATTTACTAAAAAAAACAATTTCATCTTCTGTTTGTAGTGCTAATTTCTTTTTATTAATACTTTCTATAGTATTTTTTCTATTCTTTTGATATCTTACCTGGTCTTTTAGATCTCTCCAACTATCTAGAGTATGAGGCTCATGTAATAAGATAGTCTTTTGATTTGGTTCATATGTAAAGAAGTGTTCATAATTTAATATTGCTACATCAGTATCAATTATTTCTATAAGTCTATTACTTGTTTTTAATCCTCCCGGAGCAAAGTTCGTACCATAAATATCCCAAACTTTTACAAATTCTTTAATTACTCTTGAATTAGGTGTAGTACCTTGGATGCCACATTCAAATAATGCTCCATTATTTATCTTAGCCCTTGAACCACAGAAGTATACAATATCCTTACCTAACTTATTAAGAATATTATCAAATGATCTTATTAACTCACAGTCAGGATCAACAGCAATTCCACCATAATCTCTTAATAATAAGATTCTAAATCTATCAGTAACATACGCAAGAGGAAATCCCTTACCTCTATATGCATTTATATAAAGATCATCTTTATACTTATCCCATAACTCATTACCCCATAGATAATGTTTATAACCTTTTTCTTCATGTACTTTTTTCATCTTATCTGTAAATTCCTTAAACTTTTTAGGAATTTCTTTACCTATCCAAATCTGATGTATTATTTTAGGAATTTTAGTTTTCATTTAGAAAGGTCATTTATTAATTTTTGTACGTCTTCTCGTTTAACTCCTATTTTAAATCTTAAGCAAGCTTGATATCTTTCAACTTCTTCTTCCCTAAAAATTATTATTGTAGGTACATTTTGTATGCTATATTTCTTTTGTACATCTGCTAGCATTTGTTCATCTGATATAAGTATTCTTGTTACACCGCAATTTTCTAAACTATCTAACCAAACCACACCGTTATCTTTATTCCAATAAGCATTAAATTCTACAACACAAATATCCTGTTTACAGAATTTTGTTTGTCCAAGAGCATTTCCAGACATTAATAATATCAGAAATAATACAATCAGATAAGTTCCAAATATTTTCCAAGTTGGATCTTTCATCTTAAGTCATCTATTTTTTGTTCCATACGTTTTAAATCTTCTTTAATTTCCTTAACATCTTCCAAAGTGTTCATAATAGTTTGACGTATTAATTCATCTTTCATATCAAACTCCATTCTAGTGACATCAGGTTTAGGTAACTCTTTAGCCTCTTCAATGTCTGATTGTAATACAAACCACATACTAATAAGAGTTGCCATTGCAGCACCAATAGCAATGAGTGTTTTTACACTTACTTTAAAACTTGTATCTTCATTTAATTCTGCTGACATTACATATATTTTTTTATCCTCCAGGTTTTAATCTTCTATTAGCAGTACTAGTACCTAACTTTCTTGATAAACCAGACATATTTGCAATAGCATTAGCCCCATCAGATCCTTGATTACTAGATACATACGTAGTAGAAACATCTGCTTCTATCCAAGCACTTATAGTCCAACCTGTTGTAGAAGTGTGTGCTTGGATTTGAATTAAATCTCCACCACTTAACGTTAAGGGACTTTCATGTTCTAATACTTTAACCCTTTGGTTATCATCTAATTTTATTCTATCTATTAAAGACACTTCTGCAGGAATAGTTGTACTAACTAAATCACAATCAGTTGCTGTGCTAGTACCTGTATCAGGATTATATAGTCTTACAGAAAACTTTTTTTCATTTATTCCACCAAGTTCACAATTTTGAATATAAATTTGTTTTAAATGACTTGAATTTGTAGCTGTGTTGTTTGTATAACAAACTACACCTTCCATTGAAGTTGTAAGATCAAAGTGTTTTGGGCATTCGTATAATGTTTCCCAAGTATCTAATGCAGATACCGCAGTTTTTTGCCTTCCACTCCATCTATGAGTTGGTTGTGTATCTAAAGTTGAACTTTGTAAACAACTTGAGCCAGTACCTGAGCCACTACCGCATGCATTATCACCTGTACATGCTGATATTGCTGTTACAAGACCGCCAGCTCCTACCGTTATACATCCGTATGCAACAGTATTACAAAAAGTTGGAGAGCAATCTGTATAAATACCAGCAGTAGCGTCATCTCCTGTACATCCTGATCCTTGTCGTATTCTACTACCAATTTCAATTGTTGATCCAACACCAGAAACATAATAATCATCACATGTTAATCCTGATGCTGCATTACAACATGTCTCACAATCACTTGCATGTGCAGTACATTTTTTTAATTTATGATTAAAGCACTGTGACATTATTCACACTCGTGTAAGTAGTAACAAACTATTTTCCCAAGAATTAAAGATATCGCTATTAGTAACATGTATTTCATTTTACCAGAATAATAATTTAACAATATAACCTACAATGGCTGCATACAAACCCCAAAGAGCTCTTGTCACTGTAGATTTCCATTTTTTCATATAATGAAAGTCACGAACATCCTTCAACCATCCAACTAGATTTTTATCTCTCTCGTCTAAACGTTCAGTATTCTTATTAACCCTAACTACTAAACCCTCGTCTGGATCTAATAGTTTAATCATTAACCTATCCATCTTCTTATTTAGTTCTTTAATATCTTCACTCAAAGTTTCTATATCTTTCTTCATTAACGCTATTTCTTGTGCAGCCGTTGCCATATTATATTGTTGCTACAATAACGCAATCATCTGCTGTTACTGTAATAGTTGCTCCCTTAAGTTTATTTAACTTACGGTATTGAGTTCCAGCATCCCAATTAACTGTTACACCTACTGGAATATTCATTACATTTCCATTAGGCATTGTTACTGTACATCCCCCACTGTTGTTTAAAATAGAAAATGTTCTGAACTTTTCTAAAAACGTTTTAGCAGCTAATGATCCAGTAAATCCAAAAGGAGTTACAATAGATACTTGATTGGCTGCAATTACTTTATTTCCCGCCATGATTTAAAATTTTTTTTGTTAGTTTTGTAAATTCTTTATTATATATATATAATATACTGAAAAAAAAGGAATTAAGAAAATATAATAGGAATGAAAAAAAATATAGTAAAATTTTAAGTTTTTATACTGATGATAATAATTAGTTTTGTTATCTTATACTTACCCTTTCAAACTAACTTATTAAAATTAAAAGAAAATGAATTTAAACAACAAAATACTTAGTGATATTACTGTCTATATGAAGTACAGTAGATATATACCAGAATTAAATAGAAGAGAAACTTGGGAAGAATTAGTTAGTCGTAATAAAGCTATGCATATTAAATCATATCCAGATCTTAAGGATCAAATAGATAGTGCTTATAAGTTTGTTTATGATAAGCAAGTATTACCATCAATGAGATCTATGCAGTTCGGTGGTAAACCCATTGAAATTTCTCCTAATAGAATATATAACTGTGCTTATATGCCTGTGGATCATATTAATTCTTTTGCTGAATGCATGTTTCTTCTTCTAGGTGGTACTGGTGTTGGGTATTCTGTTCAAAATCATCATGTTGCAAAACTTCCTCCTATAAATAAACCTTACCCAAAGAGAACAAAAAGATATTTGATAAGTGATTCAATAGAAGGTTGGGCTGACTCAGTTAAATTATTAATGAAGTCATATCTTAATGGTAGATCTTCTAAGGTCATATTTGACTTTTCAGACATTAGACCTAAAGGAGCTAGACTAGTGACATCAGGTGGAAAAGCTCCAGGGCCACAACCGTTAAAAGAATGTTTATTAAAGATAGAAGGGTTGTTAGGTTCTAAAGAAGATGGGGATCAGCTATCTACATTAGAAGTACATGATATTATATGTTATATAGCTGATGCTGTATTAGCTGGTGGTATAAGGCGTGCTGCTCTTATTAGTCTTTTTAGTGCTCATGATGATGAAATGATATCGTGTAAATCAGGAAATTGGTGGGAATCAAATCCTCAAAGAGGTAGAGCCAACAATTCAGCTGTATTAATGAGACACAAAATTACTAAAGAGTTTTTCTTAGACATATGGAAACGTATTGAACTATCAGGTTCAGGTGAGCCAGGCATATACTTAAATAATGATAAAGATTGGGGAACTAATCCTTGTTGTGAAATAGCTTTACGTCCTTATCAATTTTGTAACCTTTGTGAGGTTAACGCAAGTGATCTTGAGTCACAGGAAGATTTTAATGAGAGAGTTAAAGCTGCTGCATTTATTGGAACATTACAAGCTGGTTACACTGACTTCCACTATCTAAGAGAAATATGGCAAGAAACAACTGAGAAGGATGCTTTGATTGGTATTTCTATGACTGGAATTGGAAGCGGTAAAGTCTTAAAACTTAATACAACTGAGGCAGCATCAATAGTAAAGAAAGAAAATGCCCGTGTTGCTAAACTAATTGGTATAAAAAAAGCAGCTAGAACAACAACTGTAAAGCCTGCAGGAACAACTTCTTTAACATTAGGAACTTCATCAGGTATACATGCTTGGCACTCAAAGTATTATGTTAGAAGATTAAGAGTTGGGAAGAATGAGCCGATTTACAATTACTTATTGGCTCATCACCCTGACCTATTAGAGGATGATTACTTTAGACCACATGATACTGCTGTAATTAGTATACCACAAAGCGCACCTGAAGGATCCATCTTAAGAACTGAATCTTCTTTTGACTTACTTGAAAGAGTAAAGAAAGTTGCTACTGAATGGGTAAACCCTGGGCACAGAAATGGATCTAATAGTCATAATGTATCTGCAACAATTTCACTTAAAGAAGATGAATGGGATAAAGCTGGTGAGTGGATGTGGAATAACAGAGAATACTATAATGGTCTATCAGTACTACCATATAATGGTGGTAGTTATATTCAAGCTCCATTTGAAGATATATCTAAAAAGAAATTTACTGAGATGCTTAAGCATCTTATGGATATTGATTTATCCAATATAATAGAAGAAGATGATAATACAGATCTTAAAGGTGAACTAGCTTGTGCTGGTGGTGCCTGTGAAATCAGATAATAATTAAAAAAAACCTTATGGAACTAAATGAAGCAAACATTGAAAAAGAAATAAAAGAAAATAAACTTATACTAATACAATTTTGGGCACCTTGGTGTGGTCCTTGTAGAGCATTGATGCCTACTATTGATAAGTTAATAGAGGACTTTGAAGGTAAAGAAGTCGTAATAGGTAAAGTAAATACTGATGAGAATCAGGGTCTAATGCCAGTTCATGGGATAAGAGGAATTCCTACTGTACTGTTATTTAAAGATGGAGAAGAAGTAGAAAGATTAAGAGGTGGTCCACTGTCTATGTATACAGATAAGTTGAACTATTACCTTAATGCAATTACTGCTTAGATGAAATATATAATTTCATTTACAACTAGTCCAACTAGAATACATAAATGTAAATCTATGCTAGATAGTCTGTTAAACCAGACAGTTAAGCCGGATTTAATAATATTAAATATACCTCATGTTTTTGCAAGAACTTCTGAAGAGTATGATATTCCTAAATTTGTAGAGGATAACACATTAATTAATAGAGCAGATAGAGATTATGGTCCAGGAACCAAGGTTATACCTACTGTGAAATATCTTAAAGATAATAACTTTAATCCTGTTGAGACAAGAATAATATATTTAGATGATGATGTAATATATCCACTAACTATGTTAGAGACAATGAAGAGCATGCCTAATGATAACTCTATATATGTAGGTTCAGGATTTGATTTCAGGTGTGGTCCTAATTCTTGTGATAATATATCCGGAGTTAGAAGACATAATGCAACAGCTTCAGTAGCTGAAGGTTATGCGGCTGTCTGTATAAGATTAGATACTTTTGCTGATGACTTTATGGAATATATAAACATATATATAGATGATTTAGATTTCTATTTATCTGATGATGTTGTACTAAGTAATTATTATTGTAGTAAAGGAACATCTATTAAAGTAGTTAATGTACCAGGGAAGTTTTGTATAAGAGATATATGGCTTAATAGAGGAGTTCTAAATTATGGATTGCAAGATGATGCATTACATAAAGGTGCAGGTGGAACTTCAGTTAATAATGTAAGACGTTATAAAGCTGTGCTTGCAAAACTAAGTACTGATAGAAATAGATATATTACTTAGTATGAAAACAATAACATTATTATTAGTAGAGAACAGAGATATTCCTGCAGCAAAAATACTTCTAAAAGAACAAGCAGAATTATTTAAACCAGATAAGACACTTCTTATTACAGACCCTAAAATTACTAGTTTACAAACTTATAGTGAGTTTTGCTTAACAGAGTTACCATCCTTAATAACTACTGATTTTGTATTGATTATACAACTAGATGGTTATATTTTAAATATGGATGCTTGGGAAGATGATTTCTTAAACTATGATTATATAGGCGCTTCTTGGCATGCAGTAATTAAACATATAGATAGAACTAATGAAAGTCATCCTCATTTTAAGTTGTTAAACTCTAAATATCTAGTAGGTAATGGAGGATTTTCATTAAGAAGTAAAAAGTTTTTACAAGAATCAAAAATCTTGAGAGAGGCTAATTCATCAGAATATATGAAACTTAGTGCTGAAGATTATTACTTATGTGTACAACATGGAGACTATATGAGAGATAAATGTAAATTTGCACCTATTGAAATAGCAGACAAGTTTTCTATAGAAGAAGGTTTATATAATAATCAATTTGGATTTCATGGTAATATAATATTTGGACTACCGGGAGTATACAATAGTTTATAAGTAATCACAGATCTCATACAAAGAATACTTAAGTGTAATCTCATCTCCTGCTTCTACTTTCTTAATAGTTCTTATAGTCTTATAATGGTAATCATCATCTTTATCAATTAACTCACAATTTGGATTCTCTGAGTGATTTACAAATCCCCCTAATGGAGTTCTTATATAATTATGTTGAAACTCAGGATCATAAATATGACTAATGCCTAGATCTATCTCAGCAGGGATGTCATCTTTAGCAATAATACCAGCACCATGTATATCAGAAGGACCAATAGTCAAATAATCAGGTAGTGGTTTATAGATCTTAGTTTTACAGTTTTTTTCCATAGTTATTTAATGTAGAAGTCAGTGATACGTTCATATCCCTTCCATCTGTTTATAGTATAAAGAATAGGTAGGGCATCTCCCCATTCTTTTCCAAGTTTCATTTTTCCTTTTCTATTTCCTCTTTTGTATACATAACTTGTTTCAAAAAATGCTTCATCATCTAAAAACGCATAAGATAAACCTGTACCAACAGTTACTTCCATAGCTTCCCCTAATTCACCCAATGTTCTTGTTGCTGCTATAGGTGACTTAAACAGTTGCATCATTTGCTGATAACCACCCATACCAGGTACAGGGTTAAAAGTTACAAGTTCTTTTCTCAATCTATCTGCTTGATATATTAATACATTTTCTAGTTTCTTTTTTACTTCACTATCATCATCATCATCTGCAAATAGTTTCACTAACAAGTTTCTAATTATAATTGTAGTCATGAATAGTCCTAGCTCTCCTATTGTTCTATATGCATTCTGTAGCTTCTGCTTTCCTTTTACACCATGATGTTTCTTATAGTTCTCATGTATACTACCCAGTTCATTTATATTTTTATAAAAGTAACTCATAAAGTTCCAAAAACTTAAGTATCTTCCTTCTACCCATCCTAAATTTTCATCAAAGTATTCTGGTCTAAATCTAGTTTGTATAGATGGCACTACCCACTTATGAAACTGTGCTGCTAATTGACCTAAAGCATGAGACTGTATAACCATTCTATCTTCATGAGCATAGTTACCATGTATAATTTTATTTACTTCTCTTATATTGTTTCTTATCTCATATTTTGCATCATCATTCCATTCCATGATTTTATCTCTACCGTACATCTGTACTTGATCATACCCTTCTTCCATCTCTAGGGCACCTGTCTCTCTGTTAAATATTAATGCATCGTATAAACTCTTTGTTTCTCCTGTTTTACTATTTATTGCAGTATGTGATCTTACTATAACATTACCTACCTTACTCTGTACATTAAATTCACCAGCATCCTGAAGAAAGAATCCCCAGTTTGTTAATCTTCTCCACAAACTTTCTTTATCACCTTTTGTTTGTTCACGTAAATCTGATTTATCATCTAACATTCTAAAGAAATCTACACTGGCTAAATACTTACTACTAAAGTTAGCAGGCTTCCATTTACTATTACTATCTGTCATCTCAGCTAATCTTGAAAATACATCTTGCAACGCTCTACCATTAAACTCAGCAAGAGTGTATACCATTTGACTTCCATCAAAGTGTCTAGAACCTAGTGTCTCAATACTATTTGACATTCTACCAAATAGATAGTTGTTTAAGTTACCAAAGACGTTAAACCCTACATAAGCTAATGATGTCTGATTAATAAGACCTTTGGTCATCTTTTCAAAAAAGTTTAAAGTATCCTGATCATTACCATAATATGTCATCTTCATCCATTTCCTAGCTCTTCTATACCTTCTTGATTCTTCTTTAGTTTTTTCACCAGGGACAAGATTACCATCTTCATCATATGTAGCTTCAGATCTATCTTTTATAACTTTCATCATAGCAGTATAAGTATCTTCAGCTTGACTCATCACTTCATAATTTTCTGCCATAGCTGAAAACTTTAATAGAACCTCATCTAAATTTAAATTTAAATTAGTTGCTTCTGGTCTGCTTTCTATTTTATTTTGTTCTCCTCTTAATACTTTTAATTTTTTATTAATTTTATTTTTTTCTGCAGCAGTAGTTGCTTGAGCATACTCAGTATTAGCAGCATCAATTTGATTTTGTATGTCTATTAATTGTTGTTCTGTTCTTATGGATCCAACATACATTAAAGGAAGTGAGTCTGTTATTATATTACCGTATTCATCTGTAAATGTCTTTTTAAGTTTTATTGTAGGATTAATTAAATTACTAGTACCTCTTTTCATACTAGCCCACATTCTCCCTACTATAGTAGACTTGTTTTTTAAACCTTTCATTTGAACACCCTCCATAACAGGAAGCCTTCCTAACATTCTTATATTATCTGGAAGTTTATTTAATAGTTCACCTTCATACACATCCATCCACATTTGATAAAACTCTAACTGTGCTCTCTCAAGTTCAGTTTTAGGGTCATGAAGCTTTAACCACTGATCACTTCTCATTTCTGTACCATCTGCTGCCCGTTTTCTTATTTCTCTAAATGTTTGTTTAGGTGCACGCATGTGTGATATAACTACACTACCAGTAGGAACACCATCACTATCTGTTATTGCTTTCTCATAATCAAAACTATCGTAATGTTTAGCTATATAATCATTCCAGTTTTTATCACTAACTGAGTTTCTTCTTACCCAATAACCATATTCAGATCCTGATTCTTGAAACCATACCTCATGCTTTTCTCTTGCATCTTTAAATTTTTGAGAGTATCTATGAAATTTACCATCTCTAGGTCCTGCTACACCAGTTCTTTCTGCTTTCATATAATCTCTATAGTCTCTTTTATCTTGAAACAATTGTTTATTATATGCAATATCTTCTGACTTTGCTTTATCTAAATTTTCAGGATCAATTAATCTATATGCTTTATACTTACCTTTTTCATCATAAAGCTTATCTCTAAGTGCTTTTCTTTTTTCGTAGTATTGTTTACCTATTTCTTTTACATATCTTCCTGTAGGTACACCATTCTCATCTGTTTCAATCATCCACATGAAATCCTCATTACCTAATTTCTTTAATTTTAATGATGCTGATTTAATTCTAGGAGCACGTCTAGCAACTCTATCTAATACTATTTGTCTATCTCTCTTCCAGATCTTAGCCATTAAAGCAGAAATAGGATCGTCTGATGTATTCATATCACTAACTGCTTCACTAACAACACCTATATCCTTAGCTGTAGTCATTATCTCATTAAGTTCTTCTTCAGTAAAATCTCTTTGTGATTTACTTTTTACTAATGCTCTAACATAATTACGTATAGAAGCATCAAGAATACCCATTTCGGAACTAAGACCTTCTGGATTTCTAATACCAACTAATTCATTAAGAGCAGTTTGTAGTTTATTTTTAAGTAATAATTGATTCTTACTTAATCCACTTGAGGCATCTAAGTTTATAAGACCCCTGTAGCTTTCAATAAACTTTTGCATTCCTAATATCTTATTAATATATTCAGGTTTTCCATAATTATCTGGATCTGTTGCATAGTCTTTAAATGATTCAAATGCTCTTAATGATTGTCTTATTACATCTGTATATATTTTTTTAACTTTTTCAGGATCTTCATATACTTCAGCAATCATTGCTCTTGTTACAGAAATCTCTTCCATTAATTCTTGTTTACCTTTATCCATTGATATATAGCTCATGGTATTGGTAAAAACTTCTTCTGATGTCATTAAACCTTTATCAAACTTAGAAAGAGCTTTAAACAAAGCATCATAAGTATCATAAGAAAGATCTTCTTCATTTTCAGGTAATGCTTCTTCTTCAGTTAAGAAATCTTCTTTAGCTTCAGGAGCTTGTTCCATTTCTAATATTTCTTCAATAGTAGTTTGTTCTACAGAATCAATATCTAATGGAGCAATGTTTTCTACTTGCATTTTATTTACAGTAGATTTAACAGGTGTTATACCTTCTATAGTATGGGTATTACCTTCTGCATTAACATTTATTACTAAACTGTTTTCTGCTAACTTATATCCCATATTTTCAAGAAGTCTTCTTTGTAATGCAGAACGTGTATCATTAAGTATTTTTGTTGAAACACCTTTTTCAAATAGTTCTGACTCAGTAGATATAATATCTTGAGAATATGCTGTTGAAAAACTACTAAGTCCACTAATAGATAAACTTATTGGTGTAACTACTCCGTTAACATCTACTTTTAATAAATCAATAGTGTCTGCAATACCGTTCTCAGAGTTACCAATAACTACATTAGGAACAAATACACTCCTATCATCATGAAGACCATACCCATGTACAATTGCACTTAGTTGACCCATTAATCTTTTAGCTGCTTGATCATTAAAATAATCAAAACTTAGATCTTCAACTTCTGTTTGAGTAGTTAACCCTGTAAGTAATGTATGAAAATCAGTTCTTATTTTTCTATTAACCGAATCAGTGTTACCCAGTATAATTTCTTCTGTACTTTTAAATTTTATATCTGCATCATCTATGTCTTTATACTTACCATCTTCTAGTGTGATTCTATTTAAACCTAATATATCATGTTCAAATTCATCACTCTTTAGATTATTAAATAAGTTTTCTACTATTGCTACTTGAGTAGGATTAGCGTGTTTTTTTATAGCATCAAGATTACTTTTTGCTTGCGGTGTTAATGAAAACATTACTGTTGGACTAACATTCTTAATTAAGTCAAATCTTAACTGATCAGTATTTAATATTTTTGCAATATCAGATAGAGTGGCTGTAGAGTTAATATACTCAGTTTTTAATGGCAACCCTTGTCCAACATACTTTCTATAGTAATCACCAACTATATCTTTAAACCACTTTAAGAACTCAATAATATTATTATACCAAGCCCTGTTAGGTTTTGATTCATATTCTTTATTAAAATGTCTAACTAAAGCTTGTGTTACCAACTCTAAAGCTCTTACTTTCTCTGAATAACCTCTTTTGTAAGTGTCTTTAATTTGTTGATTTAATACCGGGAATGTTCTTCTAGCTTCTCTATGTAAATTTTTAAATAACTCTTGATTATCTAAAAATAAAGATTCAATAAAGGGATGTAGTACTTCTTCTACTGCAGTATCTTTTGTTATTCTTCCTTTTATAAGTACAGCCTTTCCATCATAATAAAAACTTTTAACTTTCTTGAACTGAAGTTTTGTAGGTCTTGCATCTACAGGTAGTAAGTTCAAAAAATATTCAGCTTGAGCTACACTCATTACTTCTATACTAACACCAGGAAATTTACTTACTAACTCATCTACTAGTTGTAGTATGTTAGTTTCAGTTGCTTGAGGTTGTTTAACAAACTTTTTAAATCCTTCTATATCTTTTTTAGAACCTAATCTATATATATTTTTAGGATTAAGAATAGCATACTGTGTAGATTTATATGCAACTAAATTATCATAGTTAGTAGCAATGTTCCAATTAAATTCATCTACCATACCTTCTACTGTAATACTATCCCGCCCTTGTGCAGTAGCTTCTTTAAATGCTTGCTCCATAGAATTTTGATGAAAAAATACTCCATTTAATTCTATAGCTTTTAAACGTCTTTCAGCAAGAGTGTTTCTAGAAACAACAGCTGTTTCAATATTCCAATATGTTTCTCCTTCTTCTATATGAGTAGGATCAAAAGGTGTTTCAGGGTTTATAGTACTCCAAGCTTCTTGTACATTAGCTACATCGCTTTTTGATACTTCACGTTCTCTTCCCCATGATACTCCTTTAGCTCTGTCTTGTAGATCCTTTAGACCTTCTGTTTTATAATACTCTGTGTCTGCAATAGAGTTAAATATTTTTTCATAACCAGTAAAAGAAGAGTTAATATTTACAAGAACAGGATAAACATTCTTTCCATAAGTAGAAGAAGCATTTTTAGAGTCTGTAAAAAATATTCCATTTTCTTTTTTTGAACCTGCTTTGTTAGATTCAAAAGAATTAATTTCTGAATCTGAACCATGATAAACAATGCTCTTTACTTTACTATTAGGAAACACAGTATCTAAATAAGCAGAATATTCACCTTCAGTTCCTATATTTGATAGTTCTGGAGTTTGTTCAAATATAGATGCTACACCTTTTTTTACTTTAGTAGAAGATGGTTTAACTTTAGACTTCTTATTAGAACTATATGGTGACTCAGCTATAATATCTTGAGGATTAAATAAACTATCGTCAAAAAATACCTCATATGTTTTACCACTTTTGGTTTCTTCAATTCTTATATAATCTTCAAAACCATGATGTAAAAGATAGTTTCGCATTAATAAATAATTATACTTAGCTCTATGCATATTACCATTCATTTCACCGGTTGGTGTATTCTGTACAAAATATCTACCACCAACCTTTGCAATAAGCCCTCTCTTTTTTAAGTTCCCATATAAAGATTTTTCAAAGTTTTGCTTTTCTAATGAAAAATATGCTTTTCTATCTGCTAGTAGATCTTCTACTTCCAGTACTGAAGGTATTAAATCATTTTTAGAAGCAGCTTGGTAATTAGTAATCAAAGCATCAACAATCATTTTGTCTTTATACTTATCTTCTAAAGCTTTATATTCTTTTGTATTTACATTAAAACACGCCATATTATATATTACATTTTAGGTTTTCCATAAATTTGCTAATTGATATATCCACTTTAGCATTAGTTTTATTATAAGCTGCAATTAGATCTTGTGCATTATACATTTTCATAAGATTAGCAGCTCCCATTTTTTGTTCAGGAGTTAGTTTATCCCATTCTTTTTCAAGTTTAGAATCATTATCATTTCCTTTAGCTTGTGAAGAAATTCTATTTTGACTAAAGAAACTACCTGCTTCAATTAATTTAGATGATTCTTGAGTTTGTCTTTCTATTTCACTTTGCACTTTATCCATTACATTCATTCCCTGACCTACCATATCAAACAGATCTCCTCCTGTAATATCTTCTTCTGCTTTTTCTGCAATTTTTTTACTTAAATCAGATCTTTTAGAGAATTCTACAGCAAATTTACCAGCTGATTGTTCTGCAGTTTGATTATCTAAACTTCCTTCTGAAGTTTGTAACCATGCTGCTACAACATCTGTTAATTCATTAGATTGTGCAACTTCATTAGATTGATCAACTATTACAATATTATCTATATCTACATCAGATTTTAAATCATCAAGTGTAATATCAACTTTTTCATTTTCAGTTTCTTCAGTTGCAGTTTCATTACTTTGTGCTTCAGGTGTAACATTATCAACATCAACATTATCAATTGCTTCTTCAGCTGCTTGTTCTGGATCCATAACTGAATTAAGCATATTCTTTTTATCTTCTAGATATTTGTCTATTTCTTTTTTAGCAGGTAGCTTTCCAAGAACTAAACCTATTGCATTTTGAGATAAAGATCCTACTTGTTCTACTTCAACATATTCTGCATAATTTCCAACCGCAATATTGTTTTCATTATCTATCATCTCATAAGGATCTGTAATTGTTTTATTATCAATCCCTTTATAGGAAACAAGCTTATATAGTTTTTTATCCTTTAGTCCTTTTTTTCCTTTACCTATACCCATTTCTATAACATATGGAAACTGTATTAGCGTAAGAGTTTTTGTTTTTGATACAGCTTTCATTGTTTTAAATCCAGATCCTTTTGCAATACTATAAATATTTTTCTGTATTTGATCTGATTTATCACCTTTTTTAACACCTTTAAAAACATCAACAGTAACTGTTTTTTCTACATTATCTCTAATAACAGGATTTTTCTTTAAATTTTTATTTATAACCTCTTGAGTTTTAATACCTGCTTTTGATATAATAGTTTGCTCACCATTCTCTAAGTTGTTATATACCATATCTTTCTGCAAAGATAATAATGTTTTCTTAGTAACCTTATCTATATTAGTGTTTGTAGAAAATCTAAAATCATTTCCTCTCATTAGCTCTGTTCTGATTTCAGTCCCATTTGAATCATAATCAGTTGCAGTATTAATAAATGATGCTCTTATTAACTTTTCTAATAAGATCATTTCATCCTCACTTCCTCTTTTCTTAGAAAGTTTTGTTTCAATAACTTTACCATGAGCTTCATCTATACCATGTTTTTTATACTCTTTGTCTACTTTTTTATCAAACTTACCTTTTCTAAGAACTTGAAATGCATGAATAACAGAACCGTATTCATTAGTCTTATATTTAAACACTCTTTGAGCAAGATTTGATAAGACTTGTGAAGTCTCATCACCTTCTGCAACATCATAATCTACTAATATAGACTTTTCATCTATTACTATTTCTTCTGTGTTATATGAAGATACTTCTCCACCTACTTTTGTACTTTTTAAATCATATCCAGTCTTACTATGAGACATGTAATCTTCAAGAAATTGTGTAGTAAGCTCTTCATAAGGTACTCCAAATAATTTTTTATATTTATTATTATTAATCTTAGGGTCTTTCATTAACAAATGAATATCATTAATAGTATTTATTATATCATCAGTAACAGAAGCTGGTAATGCTGACATAAAAGTATTAGGACCATAACGGAAACCGTCTTTTACTAATAAATAATTTATCATGTGCACTGCATCATGATGAGTATTTGGATCTTGATATAATTCTAAGAAACTATTTTGTATTCTTGATAACTCTGCATCATCAATTCTAGTCCATGTATTTGAATTTATTTGTGATATACCAGAAAAATTATCTTCATTATTAGTTTTTCTTAAAGTTATATACTTGTCTATAAAATGATTATTCTTTTTAGAACTGTTTAAATATTTTGTTACTCTTTCAACTACAGTGTCAACACTTAATGCACCTTGAGGCATAGAAGAGAAAATTTTATTGTCATATATCATCCCATTTTGTAATGAAGCTCCTTGCCATGATTGATATGAATCATTTAAAGTCCTATGTATATAAGATTTAGTATTTAAATAAGCAATAAGATCTATTGATATGTTTCCTAATTTACCAGGTTTAGTATATCTAACTTCAAGATTTTTTATTAGAGTATTATATATTTTTTCAAATGGTTTAGTTCTTTGTAAGAATACTGCAGGTGCAAGGTAATCATAGGATTCTCTAAATAATTTATAATTAGTTGCGTGTATGTTTCTACCTTTTTTAAATATACTTCTAACATCTACAAGTATATCTGTATCTGCTTCAAATTCTTTATTAGTCATTTTTAAACCTAACCCAATAGCAGCATCTTCTTTTCTTTGCATTGCTTCTAAGTCTCTACCTAATCCTTTTTGTAGATTAACAAGTTCTGTCATATTTCTTATTGACTCTGTAATATTGTATGCAATTAAAAACTGATCTATAGCTGCAAAATCAAATTGTAATTCTTCAATAGACCAAGTATCTATCCCAACCATAGTTGCACTGCCAGTTTTATCTAACTTAGGAGTACCATCAGTAATAGCATTAAAATGTTTATTCATTCTTGTTAAAGACTCAAGACTAATTACTGGTGTTCTAGTAATTTTTTCTAATTGTTCTTTTATTTTACTTTTTCTAATTTGTAAAACTGTTTTAATATTACCATCTACTTTTCCATTTTTTATCTGATCAAAAGCAAAAGCAATTGTTGGGTGCTTAACTAAAAGAGTAATTGTTTTTATATCTACACCAAGAGCCAACATAGTTGTTACTGTAGCTAATGAATTTTTAGTAAGACCTAACTTCTTTGCAAGCCTTTCTTTAGCATTATCCGTCATTGCTGTTACTAAAGCAGATACAACAAATTGTTTTCTATATAGATCAGTGCTTTGTTTACCTGTTTTAGGGTCTATAGTATACTCTACACCAAAATCATCATAAGAATAATTATTTCCATTAAGAGATAGACGGTCAAACGTTTCTACACCTTTTCTTTTTTTGGTTCTTAATTTAATACCGTGCTCCTGAAGAATATTTATAAGGATGTTTGGAAGTACTACAGCACCAATAGATCTTGCACCTTCTTTATTATTATCCCAAGCAGTAATTTTACCATTAATATTATTTATATCTATTCCTGTCTCATTAACTTCTTCTGCTAATTCAGGTAATTCTCTTTGTATATATTGCCACGTTCCTTCACCAAATAAATCTGTTGCAGCTTCATCAGTTAAAGGTGTAAGTACAGCTGGCTCAGAAGCAATAGCTTCTATTCTACCAGCTCTAGGGTCAGACATACCTTTGTTTCCAAGCAAAGCAATTTTAGTATCTAAGATAACATTGTCTTGTGCTCCTTTATAAGGTTCTCTCATTATTGTTTGATCACCTATAGTGTATGTATGTTTTTTTCTATAAGCTTTATATTCTTCAAATGATACTGGTTGACCTAACATAGTCATTGCTTCAGATAACCCTTCTGCTCTTTTAAATAGTTTTTTAGATGTTTCTATATTTAAATCTGTGTCTGATGCAAGAAGATCAAACAACTCTGTTTTTATCTTTAGCTCTTTATTTTTTAAATATTCTTTTATAAATTCTTCTTTAGCTTGAGGTGACATATTAGCTGTCTCTTCAGTTATTCCTAGTCTTTCAACGTTTTCTAAAGATTTTTCTCTACGTAAAACTTCTTCAACAGCCATATATAAACTGCTGTTCTTTTTACCATATTCATTTAATGTGTATTTTATATAATCATAATACGCATCTTCCATTCTTTCAGCAGAACCGTATTCTATAAACTCTCCATTTTGTACATAGAAGTCTTTAATATGCATATAAAGTTTATCAATATCAAAATCCGCTCCAGATATTTCTACAAGATCTCTTGAGAATATTGCAGATGAACCATAATAAACAGGTAAGAAATCTACAAGCTTAAGATTAACTGCTGAATGTTTATCTTGTGATGGTATTCTAATACCAAACATTTTAGCAATAGCATCTGGTATATTATCTCCTATGCTTAAAGGGTTTTCTAGTATAGATTTAAAATGAGGAGGCATTACAAATTCAGTATACTTTATACCAGTAGGTTGATCATTAGAATCATACTCCATTACACCGGATCTTAAATGATCTAAATAATATTCATTTCTTTTTAATCCAGAAAAAGTTTCATTGTCTTTATCAGTATACGTTTTAGCTTTTAAATTTGGATCTAGATTTTTTAAACCTTCCCAATCATTAGATCTAATTACTGTCCAACGTATAGGTACTCCGTCTTTATCAACTGCTTCTACTTTTTTAACAACTTTAAATCCTGCATCTGAAACTAATGCTGCTGATATTCCAGGTTGTCTTTCTGCTAATACACCTTTACTAAAGAATGATAAGAATAACTCTTGAAACTTTTTTACAGTAAGTTGATTGTTTAAATCATATTTTGGTTCACCAAACTCATCCATACCAAAATAATCTAGCATTTGTGATTTTGCTTGTGATGCTTCAAGACCTTTTATTGCATATTTTAAGAATGCTGTGAGGTTAGTAGTCATTCTTTTACCTGCATCTTTAGCTTTTATCAGTTCATCTTGTGAACCAGCCCAAGAGAATACTAAGTTTCTTCTTTTAAAGAATTCATTCTCAACTCTATCTGACATTGTATTATGAAATAAATTAATAACATCAGCAATAGACATTTCTGTTCCTGCTATATTAACTAATTCATCTAACTTCTGTTCACTTGTAATTAAGTTCTTAATTTGACGAGGATCAATAACCTCCACTTTGTTAGAAGGATTAATAAGCTGTAGTCTCATATACTTAGCTCTAAGATCAGTTGTCATATCATTTGTCAAACTTCTATCATCATATGCAGCTTGTGTATCTTGCATATTCATCTTCATCATCTTAGATGCTGTAGCAGGTACAGCTATACTTACAATACCGTTACCTTCATTTTCTTGTTCTTGCTCAAACTTTTCTAACTTAACTCTTAAATTATGTAATTCTGTTCTTCCTTCTCTTGCAACCGATTCACCATTTCTTTTTACAGATGTAAACTCAGGAGTCAAAACAAATGCTGACATCTTTAAGAATACTTGTCCATCAGCATATACAAGTTTTAAAGAGTTCATAATCATATCTTGCTCTTTATAACTAAGTTTGTTATATCCACCAAAGAAATCATTATCAATCTGTACCATTTCACCAGCAGCAATCTTTTCTAATATATCATTCTTAGATTTATTCCATTTACCAAAACCAAACATAAAATGCTTAAATGCTTTCATGGTAATATACATTTGACCATCTGTTCTATCACCTTCTTGACCTTCTTTTTGTCTGTCTGATTCTATTATAGTATCAAATTCTTTTTTTATTTTTTCATCATTAAATAATAATTGCTTAATTATATCTGTCTCATGATTAATGCCAATTTCAGAATCACTAATTAAAGAACTAGCATTAGGTCCAGCAGCATTTTGCATCTTAGCTCTTTTAATCTTATCAACAGCATCTTTAAGTGAATATGCTTCATCACCAAGAACTAACTGATTAATACCAATAGTGTTAAGTTGGTCATTTAAAAATATCTGTGCTAGATTATAATCTAAGTTACCCTCTTCCATGTTGTACATAGCCATTAATCTATCAGCTGAATCATTTTGAACAACTTGTATTTTACGGTTATTACCTTCTTGCACTTGACCTAAACCTTCTGAAATTTCAGTAGATATTTCATCCCATGCTCCTGTTTCTTTAAGAGTAATAATAAACTCATTAACATCTTGTATAGCTCTGCTTCTTACAGCATCATCACCATTTAACTCATTCCATAATGTATCAAAGTCAACCATTTCACCGGTTCTTGCTTTTTCAATAGCTTCTTGTAAACCATCAACTACTGATGTATCTACATCCATAGTTTCACCAGTAATAATTTCTATTGCTTGGTTAGTAATTAAATCTTCTTGTGACTCATTAATTTGATCTAACTTATCTTTTAGTACTTGAACTAGTCTGTAGTCTTCAGCGTCCAAGGCTATGTCTATTCTTTCTTGTAATTCTTCTATAGTTTTAACAGTTATTTGTTGAGTGCTAAGACCAACTTGAACTTTAGAATCTTTAGATAAAGGAACAAAAGAAAATATATTTCTTGAAGTTGTAGACTTATCATTTAACCATTGTGCATCTTTAAGTAAGTATGTATAGAATGTTTGATTACCATTTCTAAAAGAATACATTTTTCTATTCTTATCTTTACGGTTAGTGTATTGATCAGCTGTAAGAATTGAACTACCCATTTCTTTCATTAACCTATCTTGTTCTGCATTAGTTATATCACTAAACTTCTTATAACCTTGGTTATACATTACAAACTGCATACCTCCAATGTCAACAATAGAATTCTCTCCAACAGATAAATTAGTTGATACAGAAACTTCACGTGATCTTAATACAGTACTAAGATTACCAGCAATTAATTCTTCAGAAACTACATCTCCTATACTAGGAGCTTCTACATTAACAGCTCTGTTCTTTCTAGCTTTTAATGAGTTTGTTAATTCAGCAACATCATCTATTCTAGTTAAACGTCCTGTATCAGTTCTATTATTATCTTTATCTGTATTTCCTAAATAGATACTTTGTTTAGTTCTAGTTTCAGGATTAGCTTCTCTTTGTGCTCTTTCAAAAGATTGTTTAACTATTGTTTTTCTTTTTTCTACTGCTTCATCAGTTAAAGTTAAACCTTCATCTGACATTTCCACTTGCTTATATATTGCTAACGGTGCAAAATCTCCAGTGTTAGATGCTTCAATAACTCTTATAAATATAGGAGCTAATACAAAAGGTTCATTAGTTTCTTTATCATAGAATACAGGTGACTTGTCAGGTGAAGTTCTATTATAATAATATAAGTATGTATGAATTAAACTTAATGCAAATTCTTTAGGTGTTGATGAACCAAACTGAACACCAGGTTTTTGATTAACATCAAGAGCTTTATTTTCTCTTAATACTCCATTATCACTTATATTTAATATACCGCCAGATTTAAGCCCAGAAATTCTCATAGGGTTTATTAAACCTTTTTCCACTATTGTTTGAAACTTAGAGTCGTTTAAAAGTACATTATCCTTCATAAAAGGACTCTCTAGTATTTTGTTTGCAACATAGTCTGCCCCTTTCATTTCAATAATCTTTTCTAAATGCAGTGTAGGCATTTGATGTGCATATATTAAATTCCCTTTAGGGTCTTTAAATACAGTAGCACCAACAGATTCAGAAAATGGAGCATTATTTATTGATATTTTAATAAGTCTAGATTTTACACCATAGAGTTCATCTGTTTTTTTAGAAGTATCTTCTCCATCTACGTCTTGGTTATCAAGAAATATGTTTTCTCCTCTGTTAATAGACTTTACTAATTCTTCAATGTCTACTTCTTCTATAGCATCATACATACTAAATGTATCAACTAGCATTTTTTGTTCAGGTGTAAAATTAGATTGATCAAGAATATTAGTTAGAACACTATATTCTAAATATAAAGGACTAATATCCATACCAAGATCAACTCTTAAATCTTCTGCTACTGAACTAGATCTTTCAGATAAGTTTGTTTGCTTATCTATTTTAGAAATTGCCATTAATTGAGTTAGACTATTTAATGTTAATTTTGCATTTGCATGTTCTTCAGAATCAAGTACCTTAACTAAATTATACTTTTTATTAAATGAACTAGCCCATTCAGATAGTGTATGATGCGCATCATCTTTAGTAGTAGCAGAGTATAAATTTACTACACCACTACTATCTTTTTGCCAAAATATGTTATCTACTCTAAAGTTCATAAAACCATTTATAAACTGTTGGTATAATTCAGAATCTTTTATCTCAGGTAATGTGTAATTATCATCAAACAATACTGCTGTTTTACCTGCATCATCCATAGCTTTATCAAACAGTCCAATATCTTTAAAGAAATTATCAATAAAGGCTTTACTGTGTGGGTTTTTTCTAGAATATAACCATGCTTTTTTAATTATCTCTATTTCATTTACTTCATTAGCAACTGCTTTTAGTATACCGTTATATACTCTATGTGCATCAACACCAATGTTTAAAGGTTCAGTTTCAGCATCATCAAAATATCTATTACCGTATGTATCTGCTTCATTTAATGTGGTTAGACCAATATATGTTCTAAGGTCTGGACTTAACATTGATGAAAAACCTCCTATTTCATCACTAGATTTACCCCATTCATTTATAGATCTTACACCATCAGCTTCTAATTCTGCAATATCTTCTTCTTCAAGATTTATCTTTTCAGCAATATCAGCAAGCCTTTCATTTACCATGTCTTTAATATCTTCAACTTGATCTAACATTGAATCATACATGTTCCTTACATGAGGAAGTGTATCTACTTGCCATTCCTCACTTTTTTCCATATAGAAATCTCTATTTGGATTATACATTTCAATTGCTAAGAAAACCGCCTTTTCTAACTCTTCATTTTTATTAAAAGCTTCTTTATGATTTCTTTTTCTTTTAAGGTATAGGTTTGTTATACCAGAAACAATAGTATGTTGCTGATCTGCAGGCATTACATTGTTTATTCTTTTTTCTATAAACTTTCCTTTTTGTGTTTTACTTTCATAACGAATATCTAATGTACCTAATCTAATTGACTTTTTGTATGCTACAGATGGAACTCCTTCTGCAGCCGCTATAGTAAACTTATTAGTTTGAACACCTGCTCTTTTGTATTTACCACCATCAATATCTTTAAATAATGAATTTAATTGACTTCCTTTATCTGCTTTAAATTGTCCTAATACTGCTTTGATAAAGTCTATAATCATTTGGAAGAAGCCTTTAACTTCAGAACTTGTCTTAGTAGCAGCAGGGTTCATCTTAAATTCTTCAAATCTATCTGCTAAATACTCTTCATATAATACATCAGATAATTCTTTAACTGACATTTCTGCGTATCCAACATGCATAGATCTTAAGAAATCTAATGCTTCTGCCTCAGACTTAACAAAAACTCCAGGTTCAATTTCATATCCTTTTTCCTTTCTGTATAATGCCCTAAGTTCTTTCTTTGCTATTCCTAAATATTTAACAATCTCTTCTTCAGTAAGTAGCATTCTAAATACACTATGAAATGCTTCGTGATATTTAAATGGAGCCATAGGGGAAGTATTAATAACACCTCTTAATCCTTCTATACCGTTTGAGATTTTAGCCATTGATAAAGTAAAATCTCCAACTGTAATAAACTCATCTTTCATATCCTCCCTTAACTTACTTATAAGATTTAACTCATATACACTGGTAAGTCTAGATTCTCCTAATGATATGAGATTTTCAGGTAAATTTGCTTTTAGCCAATCTGTGAATGTATTTATATCCTCAATATCATTACCATCAAAATTTCTTGTAATCTTACGTATTTTAAAACTATCTTCAAATGCTTTTTTAACAGCAGCTTTTAACTCTTGTATTTTAGGATCAGTTATGACAATTTGTTGTAGCTGTCTATTTATTGCAATTTTACCATCATTAGTTTCTTCATTATATAATGTAGAATCACTTGCAATTAATTCAGCTCTTTTTTCAGTTCTTAACTTTATTGTATAATCCTTAAGCTCTCTCTCTAGTCTTGAATGTTCAGCAAGTGCTTTTTGATTTTCAGCCTCTTTAGGTGTATCAGCAGGTACAGTAGTTTGTTCTAAAACTTCTATTCTAAGTTCAGCAATTCTATCTCTATGTACAGCTTGAACCGCTTTTTCAAATTCATCAAGATTTTCTCCTATATTTAATTTAACAGCAATTAACTTTAATTGGTCATTAGAAATATTTTCATAATCTGCTACTGCAGCATCCTGTCTTTGTTCTGGTGTTAATTCTTCAACTACTTCATTATCTTTTTCTCTTTCTCTTTCTGATCTTTCTTTTTCTTTAACAGCATCAGACTTTCTAATTATAGGTGTTGTTAATCTAGATATATTACTTCCTTCTAAGTTTAATGTTATGTAAAAACCTTTTTTGACTTCTGATGTTAGGTTTGTTCTTGCAAGAGATAGTACATTAAAATCCATATTCTTTCTATTAATAGGATATTTAAATGAATTTTTAGTAGGTTGAAAAGCTTTAAAATTTTCGTCAGTTAATGCAGCAATCATATCTTCTGCATTATTCCATTCTTGTACTGCTTCAAAATCTAAAACTGATTTTAATCTATGATTTGCTGCTTTATCAGATACATTAAAGTTTCTAATTGAAACATTTAAACCTCCTATACTGTTTACGTTAAGTGTAACAAATATACCAGGACCAGCAGCTATAAACATACCAGGTAAATCAAATTGTGAATCAGCAGGTGATCCATCCATCAATTCTTTATTCCATTTATCGTTGTAAGTAATATCTTCAAAATGATTATCATGAGTATCTTTAGACCTTTCTTGTAGAACGTTTATAAAATTATCAACATCATCAAGACTCATTGTATCTGGAGTAAGTGTAACAATAGCATGTTTACCATTATCTAACTTTACAAGAGCATTATATTTACCTTTTAGGTTAGGACTCTTAGATTCTAATTTACTATAGATAGATATAACCTCTTGATACAATTTTTTACCTGCTGGTTTAGTTGTATCAATATTATTTACCGGATTACCTTTTACTTTAGAATAAACCCACTTACCATCTTTGTTTTTGTATTTTGAAGGGTAGTCTCTATTATAGTCCATAATAAAGTATGGAGGCTGACCATCTACTGTAATATCTGAATAATCCGCTCCTTCTACATCTGTAACTACATATTTATAATCTAATTCACCAAACGTAGCTCCTTGTTCTCCTTTACCAGTTAACCTAGTTAATGCTCCTTCTGATAACGTAACTCCAATATCTTCAAGATCTGCTATATCAATAATAACCTCTTCTTGGCCTGATTCATTTAATGTTTTTTGTAAAAATTCTTCTATAGCGTATGCTTGAACATAATTGTTTTTAATTTTGTCAACTATATTATCTATGTTATCACTTTTATATGTTCTAAATAAATCATATGCTTGTTGATTAGTTATTTGAAGTGGGTCAATAGTATTACCATTACCATCTAACAATACTGCTGAACTTGAACCTTGAAAAAATCCTACAGTTTCAGCAACTAAATTACCCTCGTCATTTACTTGTTCTGATATTATCTCAACATAAAGCTTTTGTTTTTGAATTCTTATACTAGGATTTTTAGGATCTTCTCCAAATTGAAACTGCTGAAGCTTATTTACATTAGTTTGTCTATCATCCCATTTAGGACCTCTTCTTATTTTTAGTTTTAATGCTCCCTGCTTTTCAGGACTTAACTCTCTTAGTAACTTTTGAAGTCTATCATTTGCTTCTTTTATTCTTTTTTCTTTATTTTTTATAGCAAAATCATATTTTGGAATAATTGAAAGAGGTTCTCTAGTTAGTATCTTAGATATTTGTACATCATCTTCTATAATTTCATTTTCAACTAGTGTGTAATTATTAAGAAAATCCTCTGCTTCAACTTTTATTTGATCTTTTTTCTTTTTACTACTTGGATCATACGCAGGTCTTAAGTATACTTCATTACCTTTAGTAAGTTTGTTTCCGTGAACCATAAACTTATCACCTGTTTCTTTATTTTGTACAATATCACCTTTCTTTAAAGATACTTCTTCATTAAGTTTATATCCTTCTTCTTTTTTATCTTGTCTTACTTTTTGATTTCTAGAATTAGTTGCATCTTCTACTGAACCATATACATCATCATTAATAGGATCACCATTGTTATCTACAATTCTATACATTTGTACGTCACCTTCTTCTTTTGGGATAGTAGTTTGTTGAATATTTAAACCAGAAGAATGACCTTTTCCTTTTTTATCTACAACCTTTTTTCTTTGTGTATTTTTTTTAGCATTATACTTTTTAGGAACTTTCTTTGTAGACGTACCTGTTATTTGTTCAACCGTTGTATCAGTTAGTTTTAATATACTTTGAACATTGTCAGTATCTTCATTAGCTATCAACCATTCCTTAAAATCTGCTTTTTCTCCCTGAATAAATGCCGGGTCATATAGTTCTTTATATAATTTATTTATTGCCACAGCTGTCCTTAAGGCACGTTTAGCAGCAGAACTTTCTCTCCAGTCTCTATATGACATTGGAGTTCCTTTTGCATTTTTTTGATACTTTCTATATTCTTTAGCTAAGTGTTGCTTACCTAATGATACACCAGATTCAAAATCTATATTATCATCAACAATTTCTCCTGTTTCGTCATCTACTTTAGGTGTAAAGTTATCATCATAGTTATATTCATCATTTCTTACATCATCAAAGTCTTCTTGTTCTTCTACATCAAAAGACTCACTTTCTTTTTTACGTGCTGTATTTTCATAAACACCTATTATGTTTTCTATTTTATCAGCAAGCGCTTTATTTTTTGGATCAGTAAATATAATTTCACCTTTTTTATTAAAGAATGTGTGTGGCATAGGTCCTTCACCTTTTAACCATTGTTCAACCTCAAACATATCCGGGTATACTTCAAGTTTAGATAAAGCATTTAAGACATTATTTTTTTCAGTTTGATCAACATACTTTTCTATTCTTTCTCTAACTCCTCTTTTGTTTTCTTCAAAAGCTTGTTTAAACGTAACTGTAAATTTATCAACCATGTCATTCAACTTACCAGGAGACATTATATACTGTATAGCTTTATTATAGTCTTCAGCTCTTCCTTTTAGAAATTTATAGTCTACAATTTTAAGAAGTGTTTCATCTATCTTATCAGAATTAATAAACTCATCATTAGTATTTGCTACGGATTGTAAGAATTTTACAAAAGGATCCTTTAAGCTCTTTATATTTTCTTCATTAAACATTCCAAAAGGTTGACCTGGTAAACCTTTAAGTTTTGGAATATTAACCTGCTGATCACTTAATACTCTTTCTCTAAGCTCAATAATTATTTTTGCTTGAATAGATTGTTCTTTTTTTCTTTCAGCTTCTTCTTCTGGTGTTTCTCCTTCTTTAGGTACAAATACTGGAGCCGCTTTCTCAACATTTTTTGGATCTGTTAGTACTCCAAAATAAGTTTGTAATAAAGCTAACCTATCTATTTTATTTTTATTTATATCTTTTTGATCTTGTGTTGTTTCTCCCTCAGTTTCTCCAAAAATTTTTATATTTGTTTTTAAAAGATTAATCTCATTTACAAGATCATTCATACTAGTTAGTACATCTAAATCAGATCTTGATAAATTAGCAACAACAGGATCTGCTGCCATGTCTTTATACATTTGATTTGATCTTTCTAAAGCTCTTTTAAATGTATCTCTTGTATATAACGCAAGCATTTTTGAATGATTAAATGCTGCTTGTTTAATTACTTCTTCATTCCACTCTCTAGATTTTACTTCAAAATCAGAAGGATTATATGGGTTTATTATTTCGTCATTAAGTTGTTTAAATGACTTCTCTAAACTATCTAGATTAGTCATCATACTATTTATACGTTCTCTAGTTTTACCACTTTTAACTTCTTCTGCTGTAGCATTTGGAAATGCCTCAGCTAATCCTTGGTCATCTAGTTTAAGAAAGTCTTCTAGTTGAGAACGAAACTCATAAGCTTTACCAGAACTTAATACTGTGTGTAAATGTTGAAATAATCCTTTATCTTTTGCATCCATAAAATTTAATACAGACCCTGCAAGAGATGCATCAAACATTTCCTCATTAGCCATTTTTTGAGCTACGGCATTAATCTTTTCTGGAGAAAAATATTCTTCAGGATTTTCATATACTTCATTAAGTACTTTTACAGTTTCATTAATATAATCATCACGTTCTTTTTCATATTTTGCATATGCTTTTGGGTCCATGTATTTTTCATACATCTGTGGTGCCCATTCAAAAACAGCTTTTTGTGGTCCTTGTACTAACCCACCCATTAAAAATCCTGACATGAATACCTCAAAACCTTGCCCAGACATCTGAGACCCTAATCCTGCTTTTATAGATGCAAGTTGTGCATCAAGACCCGCCATTCCTGGATCCTTATAGATATTACCATAATAATCTTTTGCACCTACAGCAATTGCTTCTTGAAATATTTCCTGAAAACCCTCAACCGAATTAGGTAATGTATATCTTAATAACTCACCACCAAATACTGAGAGATTACCATTCAGACCTCTTTGTTTAACTCTACCCCATCTTGATGTACCTCCGTCATAAAATTTTGAAGTACCTTTTTTACCCATTTGTTTACCAGTGCTTTCTAATATCTGACTAGATGCACTTTTCTTAGTAGCATTAAGTACTTTATTAATTCCTCTAAATCCTCTTAATGCCCCATCAAATACAATCATGTTTGATGCAAATATTATAGGGAAGTTCCACATTAAAGTAGTAAATGCTGCTTTATCAGACTCCTCTACTATTTTTGCTATTTCATCTGCTGATGGGTTGTCACCATTATTATTTGCTTTATAGTCAGCATAGTGTTCAGCAATAAAATCATTCTTAACCATTCCTGCTTCAAGCTTACTTTCAGCAACAGCAAGGTTAACCATTCTCATATCTCTATAAAATCCTCCTGCTGTTTTTGCAACTTTGGCAGCAGTACTAAGAGCCTTTGCTGTATTTTCAGCTGTTTTCCAACTCTTAATTGCTTTATATGTATTAGGTGTAAGTTTATCTGCTGTCCATAAACCAGCGTTTAACCAAAAAGATTTTGCGTTATCTACATTCTTTACTGTTTTTAATAAAGCTTCTGATACATTTTCTGCGTCTTTAATCTTATCTCCAACTCTACCTAATCTAGCAATGTTATATGCAGTTCTACTTGCTACAATTGGAGTAGCACCACCAACAGTTCCAGCTTCAAGAAAAGCTAATGCAACTTCTTCCACAGCAATGTTGGCTAATATACCTACTGTATAACCAGCGTTTAGCGCTAAATTAGTTGCAAAACCACCAACACCTCCTCTAGTAGTATTTCCTATTCTCATTGCCTCAGCAAAACTATCAGCACCTTCTACATCTGCACTAAGATAGTTTCCTTGCATTGCATCACCAAGAGCATCATATGTACTCATAAAACCAGTACCAAATACTTTACCCCATTGTCCCCACATTCTTTGATTATCATCCCACCATGTAGAATTTTCGTTATAATACTCCTCATTATTTCTATAAGGATGAAAACCTAACTTATCAAAATTAGGGTGATTATAAAATCTATCAAAATTACTTGATTTAAACCCAAAAGTTTGAACATTGTTTGGACTAAGTTTATCACTAGTAGTAGATGGTTGTGAATATACTTGGTTCATTAACCTATCTATATCAGACTCAGAATTTTGAGTTTCTAAACTTTGAAACTTTTCTTGTGGAGATAAGTAAGTTGGACTATACCCTGTATTTATATAACTACTTGCAGCATCCATATTAGGAGTCCATCCTGGGTTTACTTGTGCAGCTAAAAAACTCATGTCTTGATCACCAAATAAAGCTTGATCAACATCAAAGTCTTGTGACAATTCTACGTCTTGTTGTGGTGAATCTGTTATACCAGCAAATAAATTAGCGTTAGGTGCTAATGGATCAACAGTTTCCTGTGGTACATTATTTGGAACAATGTTTTTTTCTTGTAGATTTTCCTCTGCCATAGTTTGGTTTATTTCAGGTTTTTATCTTGTGTAATTCTATTCTTATTAGCTAAATTTTCTAGATGTTCTCTTTGAGTTCTAAACATCTCATCTATTTTTGCTTCACCTGGTGGAAGTGCTCTAACTTCACCAGCAACTTCTCTATAGTTCCATTCTTTATTTTCATCTTGGATCCATGTTCCTTGTGTCATTTGAGTATATATTGTATTACCATCACTACCTGTCCAAGCTCTAATATTACCACCTTGAGGTACAATATGACTATATTCTCCGTTATCTCTTATTATTCTTCTTGTACTAGATACATCCATATTTATTATGTCAAGAGGATTATGCACCATGCCTTTATCTACATATATTGTAATGGTATTCTTATCATCAGCAAATGCTTTAGAAAGTACATTGTTATCTACAGTAGCAGAGCTTCTTAGTTTTTTTATATAATCTTGATCTAACTGAAGTGTCCAACCAGATTTACCACCTAAGTTTTCATTATATGTAATAGATATGTTTGGCATGTTAGTAGCAGATGCTGGTTGTCTAAGATCTGTTCTTATTTGTGCTAATATTTGATCCATGCCTTCAGACCATTCCATATCTGTTAATCCTCCTTTTTCAATATGCATTGATGGATCTCCTAGTTTAACAACAACATTTGATTTATCTAATCTGTTAACTGCATTTAAAGCTATTGTTAATTGACCTGCTACTTCTGGACTAGCATTTCCGTGTATATATTTACCATTAAAATTATCAGTCATTGCAATGCTTCCATCATTTATCTGATCTTTTAGCATAAATTCATTTCTTGCACTAAATGTTGGGAAACCACTACCTGCAACAGAACTAGTCATTCCAGTATTCATTGCATCATAAACAGTATTATATAATTCTTCAGAACGCCTATTTAATCCACTTACAGGATTATCACTCTGAAGAACCATTTTTGTATCTGCTTTAAACAGCCTTGTATCAATATCCATTTGTCTTAAAACCGCAGCATCCCAATTTTCTTGAGTTTCACCACTAGGTTTAGGTCTATCACTAGGGGCAGCACTATAAAAATATCGAACTAAGTCCATATAGTTAGCACCATCAAACTGATCAGATACTTCTTTTGGAAATAGCTTTAAAAGATAATCTCTATGATATATTCGGGCTCCATGCCCAGGTGTTCTAATATCCATCCCCATCCTTGTATATTGCCCATTTTGTCCTTCTGGGCTAGCTAATAGTTCTGCTACAAATTCATTTTGTGTTTTTAATTCTTTTGGTAAATTTAAATTAGCCACTCTTTGTTTAAATGAAGCTACATTTTGTTTTTTAAATTCAGCCAAAGAAAGTAATCTTTCTTTACCTTCTTCTCCAGTTATCATACCTCCGCTACGCTCCAACTCAGCTTTTAAGTCAGGGTTTGTTTCAAGTATCATATTATAAGCAACGTTATATGTTTTATTTCCCTTTTCATTTATAGTTAATACATCAGCTTTACCACTTGTTATTTGACTTTCTATCTGAGATATTTGTGTATTTAAATCATTAAACTCAGCTGTACTTAACATAGGTTCAATTGCTCCTTTTTTACCTAAACTAATTTGATGATGGTATTTTTGTAATATTGCTTTAAAATGATTCTCAAGATCATCCTGAGTTCTACCTGGTCCGTTAATTAAATACTCTTTAGCTTCTTGCCAAAGTAAAAACTTTTTCTCCCACTTACCTTCCTTTAATGTTGGATTATCATCTTTAGCATAACCAGAACCATCAGAATACATAAATACTTCAACTTCAATACCTGTTGGATCTACGTCATAATCAGCACTACTCCAAATATTAGCTAATTTAGTATGCATTGCTTCAACAGCAGCAAACATTGGTTCATTAACACTCTGTTTCTGCTTGTTGTGCATGTACATCCTATTATCTCCTATTAGATCACCTTCATTTTGATATGTACTAAGGTTTAATTCTGCATCAGGCATTCCAGGTTCCATACCAGGACCATCAAGATTAAGACCTCCTCCACCTTCCAAGTCGTTTTTATAATCAGCTAATTTTTTCTCATTATCATATTTTTCCTGTATCTCAAGCATTCTATACTCATGATCTAACTTTTTGTCTACTAAAGGATTAATTTTTCTATCTGTAACTTTCATTGTAGTAGTAGCATACTCATTAGCAGCAGATAATACATCTTTATTAATAGAGTAATTCATATATGCTTGATAAGCAATGTTTCTCATTTCTGCAAGATCTTTATATTCTCTAGATATATCTAAAATAGTTTTATTATCTTTTTGTATACCCTTATCTATTGCTGTAATTGCACCAAGAGTTTTTAAATAATCTTGCTTTGCTTTAGTGTTTGCTCTTGGGTATTTCTCTAAGTACTTTTCCCAACTATTTTTTGTTTGTGTTAATTTTTCTTTTTGGCTTGTTTCAGTTTTTATTTCATCCTCTATGCCAGTTTTACTTTGATTAATTATTTGATTTAAAATATATTTTTCAGCATTTTCTTTACTACCATACTTTGCAATATTATTTTCATTTTCATAAAACTTTCTTGCTTTTACATATGCTGCTGTAGCATAACCTCTTGAGATAAGAGGATCATCCAGTATAGTTTTAGCAATAATATTAGCAGCAGGATTATATGTTCCCATTACTCCTGTTTCTTTATCTACTACACCTGTAGGTCTATTAGTAATAACAGAGCCATTTGTCATTGTTGTCATCCAAACGCCTTTCTCATCAAATACAACATCAGTCATTTCTAACTTCTTACCTTTACCTTCATAGTTCATTAGGTATTCAATACCTCTTTCAATTAAATCAGGGTCTTCAACATACTCAGGTAATCTTTCTGACATAGATTCTTCTAAAGATCCTGCTTTAAAATCTTGCATAGAAAAGTTTAATCTATCTACACCATCTTGCCAATACTTATCTCTTTCTTTTGCATCAGAACTTTTTCTAAAACTTTCAGCTTTTTGTGTTTCATTATTAAAACGTTTAGTAAAAACTATATCTCTTACTACTGTTTTATCTTCAAAAAATGGTTTAAATAATGCTCTAGCAGCATCAGCATTCTGTTGTAAAGAAAAGTCTGTGCCTGTAAGTTGTTGAATTTTAGGAACAAGTAGGTTTGCATACTCATCTCTTTTATGGATATTATCTGTATGAGATAGATCAGCATGGACAACTTTACCATATAAGTCATTTAAATTCTTATAGTTAGTATTATATCTGTCTTGTCTTCTACCTAATGTATCTGCTAAAAACTTAAAGTCTGGTGTATATGCTTTAGTTTTAGCTATGTAGTCATTACTATTTGGAAGGTATGTTGCCATATTACAAAATTACTATATTTTTTTAACTTTTATTCATTTATAGACTAAATTTTTAAAGTTTACTAAACTCCAAATATCCAATCTCTTAGAGCTTTCTTACTTCTTGCTAGCTCTTGTTTTCTATTACAGGAAGTACAACCTACTTCATTACCGTATTTTACCTCCTCTGTATCATTAGATTCATCCTTATGCATATTAGAACGTGTCGGTGTAGAAGATGCTGTAGCTTGTCCCTTATACATTTCAATACATTTAAGCATCTCAGTTGAACCAGGTACATAGTTCATACCTTTACATTTTTCTTCTATACTTTCAAATGTCATTTGTTCTGAAGGCTGATTAGCATGAAGATCATTAGGATTATAATATGTGTTCATATGGTTCTGAGCATCATAATAGAAATTAGGATTCTCATTATTCAATGCATATAATTTATCAGCATGATCCATTCTATCTACTTGAACATCTACAATATTTGCGTTATCTGCAGCCATTGTATTATCAAAATTATTTAATGCTGTTGCTACTCTTGTATTATATTCATCTCTATTAGCTGAATTTGTAGTCATTGCATTATTTAATATTTGAGACTTTCTTGCTTCACTGTTATCAAAGATCTTAATGTTTGTATTTGCTACATCAGAGATACCTTTGTTCATCTTATCACTAATCTGTCCCATATAGAATGAAGCATTTGCAGGATCAGCTTTTGCTAACTGTTGTGCCATAGCTAAGTTAGCTTGTATCATAGCTTGAGGATCTTGATATGCAACATCAGGAAGAACAGGATCTACATTCTGTCTAGTAGGCATATATAAATTTCTATCCCACTTCTGACCAATGGCATTCTGTAGTCTAAGATCATCCTGCGGGAATGTCATATAAGGAGGAGTCCCTGTATCTTCCGGAGTTTCAGGTTTTGTTTTACAACTACAAGTCTCTAGATCAAATTCCTGCCCATTCTTTAAACATTCAGCAGCTATTCTTTTTTGTTCAGCTTCATCACATTTTATATCTGTAATAATTTCTTCTTCATATACTTCATTAGTAGCAGAACTATATTGACCAGCAGATGCCATTCCTATTATACCATCAATATCTGACATTGGTAATCCAGTTCTTTCATCTATATGAGATCCACCTTCGTGTTGTTCACCGCTTAGATCTAAAGTAATATTACCAAAAAATGCATCTGCTTGATCTAAATCTGTTTCTGTACCTTTTAAATCTTGCATTGCTGTAAACATTCCTTGGAACATTTTAGCATTTTCTGTATAGGCATCACCTTCACAATCACCCCAACCAAACTCTTTACATATATCTTTATATCCTCCTCCTTTGAAATCAATTGGGTTATAACCTGCATGTTTAGCTTGGAGAAGTTTATCATTCATATCCATATATGCTGAAAACAACTCATCGTCTGATTTACCTGATACTGGTTGATTCTTTACTATTCTTTTTAAATCTTTAACAGTAAGATTACCAAGACTCTTATTATCTCTAATAGCTTTTTTTATTACATCTATACCACCCGCATTTGCAGTAACATCTTCCCATTGTTTTATAATAGCTTTATAACCGTTTATCCATTCAGTTCTAACTTCTGCAAAGTCCTCACCCATAACATGATTATGGAATTCCGTGTGTGCAGCTCTACCTGCTTCTCTACCTTTGTATTTATCTGAATCATGAGCATTTTCATGATTACAATCATCACCTGTACAAATAGGTCCACCTACTTCCATTCTTGGTAATTCCATGCCTTGTCTAGCCATCATCATACCTGCACCTTGCATAGCAGGATTAGAACCAGTATACATTGAAGGATCTGCAATCTGCACATTTGGCATAGATTGATCTAAATCCATTGTTGAACCTGCTAATATATCTTTTCTTTGAACACTTCTCATTTGAAGCTCAATGTCTTTCATTTGTTCTTGAATATTATTTATCTGCTTTTCAAATTCCTCTTGTGTTTTCTTTTCTTTAAACATATGAGGATTTGCTTGATGATACTTTATAGCTGCACTATGCTCTTGTTGTATCATTTCTAATTGTGAACCAAGAGATCTATACATAGGGTTATTTGTATATGCTGGAGCTAATGGATCTAACTCAATTTCATTTGATCTACCCATAGATATACCTGCATTATCTTGTCCCCCATAAACAAATCTTTTTAAATCACCTCCTAACCTCATCTGTGGCATATTACCATAAGGTGCATTTGGCATGTTTTCATGACCTGGCATTATTGCTGTATCATTTCCAGAAGCTTTCATTTTATCAAGAACTTTAGTCTTATAGCTCTCATACATAAATCTAACTTCTTTAATATCTTTTAGTCTATATGCAAATCTCCATTCATCATATTCACATAACTGATTCTTACATTTTGTAGCTAAATCAAATTCAATTTCCGTTTCTTTTTGTGTACCTTGTTCTACTGCTTCACCTGCGGTTTCCATAGTTGGTTGTACAGGCACTTCTCCTTGAGTTTGATAAGGCATTAAGTCTCCACCATACTTCATGCCAGGACCTTTATAATTTTTATTTGTATCAGCCGAATGTTTCATTGTTGCACTAGGTGGAGGATTCCCATATGCTGGACACGGTGGATAATCATCTTCTGCAGAATTATCTTGTGAAGTATTTTCAATTGGAGCAACACTATAAGTAGATTGTTTAAATCCTCCAAATAATAATTTATCTAACTTTGTTGTATTTTGTGACATAGCACCACCAACTGCCATTTGAGGTGGGGGAACCATCATACCTTGTGCTTGCATATCAGTAGGAGGTTGTGGTGGCATCATTCCCTGTGGAGGCATCATTCCTTGTGGAGGCATTCCTTGAGTCATACCTTGTTGCGGTTGTTGCTCTGGATTCTTTTCAGCATTAATCTGATCTATCTTTTGTTGAAATTGTTGAGGGTCTACACCTTTAGCCATTAAATATGGAAAAGCAGCTAATGGTAAACCATTTTCAAAATCTTTTTTAGATTCTTGAATAAATGCTATCTGAGATAACATTATCTTATTTTTATTAATCATCTGTTCTGCAGTTTCTACTGCAATCTTATCAGATGTTTCATCTTCTAATGTTTCTATATACTTATTTAAAGGAAATTTCTTAGCAGCCTTAGCAGGAGTAATTCTTTTCTTTTGTTCAATTCCTAAAGATTTCATTTCATCTTTAGTTAAAAGCATTCCTCTTGTGTCAGAGTAAATAAAACTTTGATCAGGTAAACTTAAAGGTGTACCTCCTTCAGAATGTCTTTTACCTCCTATATTATATAATTCAAATACTCCATCACCTGACGTATCAGTTAATGCTACTTCACCTTTTTCTGCTTCTAAATTAGCAGCTTCTCTATCAACAGGTTTTAACGTATTACTTGATGTAGCACCACCTGCAGCATATGTTTTTATAACTTTACCGTCCCTTACAGTAAAACCTTTAGGTAATGAATTTTTATTTATTTTTATTTTTGCCATAATTATATGATTTCTATATCAGCACCTGCTTTTATTAGTTCTTGTAGTAATTCATAATCTACTTCTACCTCAGTTCCATACTTTGCTACCTTATTTATTTCAGGTTTTTTTTCTGCTATTTGTACTGGTGGTATATCTGGTGTAACTGTAGAATCAGCTGCATAGTTCACTGCATCATTTGCTAATGATGTAACACCAGCAGCTTGTCCTGCAACAGGTATCATTGATGCTGCATTAAGAGCTAGACTTGTACCATATTTCTTAGTAGCTTCTGTATCTCCAGTTATTGCTGCATGTCCCGTTCTACCTGCAGAAATAGCAGTATTAATTGCATCAGGAATAATACCAACAGCTGGTGTTAATCCTGCTGCTGATAATGTTGTTTGTGAATAATCTAATGCTTTATTAATAGGAGTTTTAAAATCAGTTTCATCATATGTCTTTTTTGCAGAGTCATATAAGTTTGATGCACCTTCTTTTACACTATCCCACCATCCGTCTTTTGCCATTGGTAGTTGACCACCGTAAGCCATCTTAGCCATTACTTGTTTTTGATATGCAATAACTTCAGGACTATAACCTATTTCTACGTTATAAGGATTAGATCCTGTAAACTCAGCTAATGCTGCATAGTTAACATTATCTACAACTGGTTGAGCCATTTGCTGTTGAGCCATTTGTTGTGGATTACCACCTTGTTGTACTATTAATGGAGCCTTCATATTATTACCAGAATAGATTTCATCTACTTTGTCATTAGTAAAACTATCTCCACTATTAACATCATGTATTCCTTGTGAAGATTCCTGAACCATAAATTGAGATTCAGCATCAGTATTTTCTGTTTCAGCTTTTGTTTGAGCAGCATCATTTTGCCAGCCTTCTAAAACAGCATTACCAAAGTCAGCCCATTTAGTTACAGTGTTTGAAATATCACCATATGTATTTATAGCTCTATCTGCTATACCTGTTTTAGTATATGCTTTTGCTCTATTTGCAAGATTACCATATTTTGACTCAACTACTCCTGATTTTTTTACAGTAGTCTCATCTAATTCATTCATTTCTTCTTCAGTCAGGTTTGCTTCTTCTTCTACAACTTCTGTTGCTGCGTCATTAGCATCTTCATTTGTTTCATCTACAGGGACCTCTACTGCTTTCTCATTAACATCATCCGGAGCCTCTAAATCAGTTTCATTTCCTTCTTGATAGAAGGGCAGTGCACCTCCATTTCTGTAAAAGTTTAATTTATTTGCACGTTCTTGATCATCTTGATTTAATAGTTTATGTAACCATTCTCTATTAAGTTGGAGTCTTCCTGCTGGACCTAGATTACTTTGATGATTTTTATCTTGACCTATAAGATTTCTGTACATCCAACTATCAGCTAGATCATTTTCAAGTTGTGTACTATCTCTAGTTATTGCATTCTGTAAATCTACAGCAGTATGATTTCCTTTATATGGAACAACAGATGTTCTTGGAAAGTCAGGAGTATATTCTAAAAATTTATGCACTTTTTCACCTTGAGTTTGATATTTATCAAGGTCTTTCTGGCCACCGTATACAAACATTTCTAATCCCATTTTACCTTCTTTATTATTTTCTTTTCTTATTCTATTCTTTTTCTGTTGAGATGATTCCGGAGTTTTAATAATTTTTGTAGCACCATTAGTATATTTAATTGTAACAGTACCATCACCATTATCAACTCTACTTTCTTCTATTAAGCCGCTAGGATTATCATTTCCATCGTCATTATTATCATCATTACTATTATCTTCTTCTCTCTTTTCTTTCTTTATTTGTTCTGATGATTTCTTTATGACTTTCTTATTGTCAGTATAATCATTTTCTGGATCATACTTTTCAATTTCAAGACTAGTCATGTTACCTTCAAGATCTATAACATTAGGATCTGCTTCAGGACCTGTTCTTACTATACTTGTTACATCAGCATCTGGATTAACTAATACATCAGTTGTACTATAATCTTTAGTATTATCTCTTGCTTTATCATATTCTGTTTTATCATTTTCCGGATCAAAAGCTCTAGTTTTAGTTACTGTTTTAGTTATTGTTTTCTGATTTGTTTCACTTTCTTCTTCATCAGGATTAAAATCTGGATTGTCTTCTGTAACTTCTTCTTCATATTCTACATCATCATATGTTATATCTCCTGTAGTACGGTCCATTGATTGTCTAGAAGCAACATCATTAGTATTTAAATGCCCTTCTTTATCATATTCATTTACAAGAGTTTGTCTATAATCTTGAAAATCATCAAATCTTCTAGAACTGTGCATTCCTTGTGTACCTATAATATCAGACAGTTTTGTATTTTTATCACCAGTCTCAATAAACTTTTGTAAATTAGCATCATCCCAATATAACTGTGCATTGTTTTCATTACTAATCTTACTTGTATCAAGAGTAGTTTGTTTGAAATCTGATCTTGTATAAGGTCTACCTGTTTTAGGATTTATTGACTGTCTTCCAAATCCTTTTATTGTTTGTCCTGTAGAACCAACTGCATCAGCTAAAAGACCCCACTTAGATGTTGGAGATATTTCATAATCAGGACTTCCTTTTTTTATACCATCTCCTAAATTGTGAGAATTAACAATCTCATCCAGTTCTTTCTTACTGATCTTACCATTTTGATAATCTTGTATAGCTTTTTGCTTATCAGTTTCTGAAGACTCTTCTACTTTTTCTATACATGTACATGTAGCTGGATCTACTTTAAGTCCTTTCTTAGCACATTCAAAATATACAGATTTTTCACAACCTTCACCATCTGTATCAGTTCCCTCTCCGGATCCTGATCCCTCTCCAGAACCTTCTCCAGATCCGTCTTTATCTTCTTCATCACAACCATCAGGAGATTGGTTACAAGGAGGTTCATCTCCAGTCATTTTTTTATAATGCTCTACATATGCTGGCCAATCACATGGTTTACCATTACAATCATATTTACCTTCACGGCTTCCTTCACCTTCTGGAGATCCTTCTCCCTCAGTAGGATCAACAGGGTTTCCTTCATCACCATCTACTGGACCTTCCGTCTGATACCATGGCAATTGTCCACCATTACGCATAAGGTATTGATATTGACCTAGATATGGATAAACGTCAAAAGTTTGATTTTTTATATTTTTTTTCTTTTTTGCCATTTTATTTCATTACATATATAATATACTAAAAATCAAGCACATTAACTAACTTTTAGTTAGTGACTTCATGTACTCTACTGTATCTAAACCTGCTTTTTTAGAATCTTGATAATAAACTCTATTAAGTTTATCATATATTCTTTTTAACTTTTTTTGATATGGTGTACCTTCTGCAGCACCACTTACGTGTGCCATATACAATGCTATCTGGTCATCTATAGGAATAACTTTATCATCTCCAAGTGTTACGTTTTTTACATTTGTATTTACATCAAGATCTTCAAATGTTATTTCTGGAATAGAGAGTGGAGGTGTAGTTAATGCTTCTACATTAGGATCTGTTACTTCTTCATTAGGTATCATTCCTAGTGCGCTTAGATGTTTTAATCCTGAAGGTGATAATTTATCTCCGTTTCTATATTTTTTTATAAGTTTCTTTGTTAAGTCATGAGCTCTTTGTTGATCATGTATTTGTTGAGCAATATCAATTATTTGAAAATTACCTGATCCATCTGCATCATCTTTATCATAATACACTCTATCATCTATATCTTTATGTTTATAGTTTACATAAGGTAAGTTTCTTCCTTTATCAAAGTCTTTTTTAATAGTATAGTTACCTTGAGGTGTTTCAATCTTTTTTTCAGAACCCATTTTAAACTTAGGTAAAAAAGCACCATTACGCATCATATCAGCAATTATACCATCTTGATTCTTAAGAGCAAATTTCTCTTTATCATAAGGTGATTGTTTAACTGAACCACCATGTTTATATTTAGGTCCTAGATAAGGATTCTCTGAATGCATCTTAGCACTCTTAATACTACTTTCTTTAGCTTTTTGTTCTCTTATTATTTTTTCTGCTTTTGCAACCTCAGCAGGAGAATTCTTTTCTGCTTCTTTAAGTAATTCTAAATCTGTAGCATTTTCCCAATTGTTCTTTTCTTGTAGTTCTAACTCTTTAGCTTTTATTTGTTCTTTAGTAACATTATACTTTTTTATAAAAGCTTTTTCATATAGCTCATTCATCATGGTCATGTTATCATCATGTTCTTCTGCATCACTCTTCCACCACTTAGCTCCAAGAATAGGATCTATACCTTCATTCCACCATCTTTGCATTCTAGGAAATGTACCATACTTTTCCATATGTACATTACGTCTATCTTCACCAAAGGCACCTTCCCATGCATCAGCAATAGGTTGATTCTTCTGATGCATAGCTCCAGTAACTGTATTTATAATATCTGGAACCATTAAACCTCTAGCTATAGTTTTCCAAAACCAAGGATTATTAATAAACTTTCCATAAGGTATTTTTGAGTTTTTTAAATAATTAGCTAAAGTATTTCCAGATTTTTGATAAGGAGCAGTAACTCCAGAACCAGGAGCTCCATAAATTAATTCACCAGCAGCATCTAAAAGTTGTGGGATTTTAAGTTTGTTAAATAGTTTACCTGTAGGTATATTCCCTGCAGTTTCACTATAAGCTTTTTTCATTGCAGCTGACTGAGTAAGCTTTTTATTCTTTTTCATCATGTCTTCTGCAAGTTCAGTCACTTCCTCTTTTATACTAGCAAACCCTCCTCTTACTCCTTGTTCAAAAGCTCCTATTTCTATATGAGGTATTATGTTTCCACCTTTTAGACCGGTTCTTCCTCCTATTCCAACTCCTGTACCACTAAGTGGATTATGAATTTTTTTCCCACCAAAGAAATCAGGAGATTTCCATAAAGGATTTCCCATAGGATTAAGTGGATTATTTATAGTCATCTGTCCACTTAGTTTTGGACCTTTATTCCATGCATGTAATCCAGGACCTAGAGCATGCATAAAACCTCTTGAAAAATTAGATTTACCTTGATTCTCTGGTAACTGCAGCCATTTTTCTAAATTTTCTGTATCATTTAAAGAAACTGTAGCACCTACAAATGGTGCTGGAACATTACCAGCAACTTCTACACCTGAATATAAAAATCCTGGAGGAAGGTTAAGATCTCTAAATGAATTACCTACACTATTATCACCAATTCTATCTGCTAAATTATTACTCCATTTTCTTAAATTACCTGTATTAACTAATATTCCTCCACCAGGTCCTGTTGGGTCTAAATCAACTTCTAAACCAATCCCAAGAGGATCTGAATAAGGAAAGTATCCTCTAAAACCTGCTCCTGGTCCTCCTGCTGAAGTAAATGTAAAAGTAGGTTCTAAACCACTTCTATCCCATTCATTCATAAAATTAGTTGTATATGGTTTATCACCCCATTCTCCAGTCTCTACATCTAATCCAGGAACCATATAATTCTGTGTTCTATACATTCCTAAATCATTTTGCCACTTACCTTCCCAATTAATTTTTAATGGCATTAAAGAACCTTTATCACCTGACTGCAAGAAGTTTGGATTACCGCCTATACTAGGGAAGTAATTTGATGGTACATATGGTTTTATAACTCCTTGCTCTCTTCCTCTTTGAGCCATAGGAATTTCTCTAACCCTTCTTGTATTAAACTTATGGAGACCTGAGTTAGGACCTAGAATAACATTATTAGCAAGTAAAGGAATGCTTACACCTGTCATATCTATTACACCATTTGGTGTATGTATGTCTAAGTATGGTCTATCCTTATAAGGAGAGTCATCTTTATATCCTTGTTTTGATATATCTTTTTGATCTTCCATTATCTCATTGAAATATTTAACTTAGTATTATTTAATCTTAATAACATTTTTCTATTTTCAGATTTAACTCTTCTTAGTAGGATATGATTATAATAATGTCTGAATTTCTTTCTCTGTGTTTGTGCTTTATTATAATTTAAATTAGCAGCATTAAGATTTCTTATATATCCATTCCATTGTGTATTAAATACTGTTTGTTGAGCTGCTGAAAATTCTCCTCTATCATTTGTAATATCCCAGAACTGGTTAAATCTATATTTTTGTTCTTCTTTACTATATAATATATCTATAAAACCACCACCAATTATTGGGAATGTAGATGCTAATACAGGATTATTTTTAGGTGTAATGTTTAATCTTAATAATCCAGATACTTGTTCTGTGTTATATATTATTGCTTCATCAAAATTCCAATCTAAATCATGGAACCTATCTTTACTTTCATTTTGATATACATATGATTCTAACTGATATTCTAAACTTCTAATAGTTGTAACACTTTGACCACTGTGTTCTATTACATCAACTTCCCATGGATAATCTATACCATAATAATTAGCATATAAATCAGTTCTTGTATTGTGTCTCCATATAGAAGATCCTTCTATTTGACCGCTACAATTTTTACAACTTGCATTACAAAAACCAGTATCAATATATGTTAAACTAGTTTCTCGTCCATCAGAATCATACTCATAATCAAATATCTCTTGTGCAGTAGCGCATGGTGTACCATCATCCGATGAAGTATATATACCAGATGTTTGTTCACATTGTCCTCTAAATGTTGTTAAACTGTCATTACTACCATTACCATCACAACTACAGTTTGATTGACCACATACGCTAAAGAGATAATTGTTATAAGAATTTTGACCACAAGGTAAAACTAAATCATATCCTGCTGGACAAACTTGACCAGTACCTAAAACTGCATCAAGACAACCACTAGAACCTGCATTTTCAGCCGGAGTCATATTCAAGAGTAAAAGGTTTGTTAATCTTGGTACTGTAATTTGAATATCTTCACAGCACTTGTTTTCAACTGGATCCCATGTATAACCAGGAGGACAACTAGCTTCTCCTGTTTTGGTTGTTAAAAAATGATTTATACTATTAAATGATAAATCAGGATGCCAATCATGGAATGAAATCCATGCTTTAGATTTAGGATCATAACTAACAGTCCATGAAGCATCTTTAAAGAAAGCAGGATCTGATAATGATATAGCTGTTAAGTTACCAGAGCTTGCTCCTGGAGCTGATGTATACATATATTCACATTGAGGCTGGCCTCCATTTGCAGTAGTTTCATTTCCGTAACCAGTAATTGAATCATCTGCACAACAAGTACAACCACCTACTGGATCTATAGCCTGGTATCCTGGAGGACATTGTGATGCTGATGGACTACAGAATCCAAATGAGGTTTCCTCACATAATTTAGTAGTAGAATTAAATGTCTGTCCAGGCGCACAACTTTCCCCACAGTTAATATCTATATAAAATCCTTCACAAGGTACATATGAAATACAAGGACTTAATACTTCATAATCTTTTTTCATAAAGTATATAATATCATTCATAGGATCATATACTGACTGTATACCTATTCCTGTAACTGGATTATCAGCAACTGAAGGACAATCTTCTACATTGGGTAATGCAGCTATTAATCTTGATGGTAAATATTTATTAAACCACCATTTCATTCCTTGATCAGATATAGCTGATAGACCTTTTGAACCATATTGGAATATTTTTCCTTGTGCTTGAGATACATAAAATAATCCCATAGGTGTATTAATAACACTTCTTGCACTTTCACATGAGCCATATTCATGAGATAAATCTGAGTTAGCTACATTTTGAAACGCTTGGCTAAATAAACCTCCGTCACCAATAATAAGTTTAGTACCACCTTTATCCATGTTTAATGCATCTACACCTTGGAACATTTGTGGAGATATTGTTGGGAATAATATTAATGCACCTGTTTTATTAATAGGTTTAATTGTATTAACTGTAGATTTAAAATCTCTAAAGTTTTTACTAAGGAATATTCTCCAAAAGTCTTTATTAGCTTCTTTCTTTTGTTGTTTAAGTTTCTTTAATGTTACACCACCTGTTGGTAAAGAATATATTAATCTCTTAGGAAACTTTGTTAAACATGTCTCTGAAACATAAGGGTCATACCATCTAGGTTGTATTTCACCAAAAGATGTATTCCAGAATCTTTTTTGATTTAATGATTTATCATATTTATAATAATTATCTACATCTTGAATTTTAGCATCAAACATAGTATTTATATCAGTATAATCTAAATAGTCATAATGACGTGTAGTTATACTATCAGAGTAATCTCTAAATGCTACATTTATTTCAGATTCAACAAAGAAATCTTGCACACCGTTATTATGTGTATACATGTAATGATCTGTTACAACAAATACACCACCATGTTTATCTATATCAGTACCAGACTCATAAGGAGGTGTTGCATTTTCATAATCTACATTATCAAAAGATGTTGGTACTGGAGTACCCCCTTGTATACTTATAGTAAAGTCAGCACTATCTTGCCCTTTAAAACCTGTTGTTGTTCCATCACCTCCTTTGTATCCAAAAATATCACTTTCCACCTTATGTGTTGTTGTATTTATAGAACCACTATCTATACAAACTTCGGTAGAAACATATCCACCGTGATCTATTGTTATAGAATCAAAATTTTCTTTAGGTAATAGTTCATTAGCAGTACTACTTGTTGGACTTCCACTAGGTATAGGTGTAGGTGTTACATCTCCTCCTCCTTGTGCAACTAACCAAGTATACCTATTATCAACTACATATTCAAAACCACCAGTATTCCAGTTATATACCGCAGCCAAACCTTGTATCGTGGCTTCTAACATCATTGTTTGATTTACATATCCTGGCTGTTCAGCATTAGCTGGTGTAGCATCTATACTTTTACCAAAATCAGTAGAACAACCAGGAACAGAACCAGCGTTGACCTGATAATACCTTCTATCACTTACACCCCCAATTCCGTTAGCTTTAAAACCTGTTTTATCAGTTAAAGGTCCTGATGGAAGTACGACACCCCCTAAAGATTCAAGTATACCTCTTGTATATTCTCCACTTAACATACCTTGTACATCTCTAACGTCTGTTGGATCACTAGGATGTGTTATTGTTACAAGATTTGTTACTCCATTGAATGTTATTGTATTTTGATTTACAGATTTTATATTAACTGATATATTTATTGTACCCGTTAAGTTAAGAACAGAATAATTTTCATGCCATTTAAATAATAGTTCAGCAGGCATTGCAGCTGTTACTATACCTCCTGTTCCCACTACAGATCCTTGTTGTGTCCAAGCAGATGCTTGATTATTATCTGTTGTAGCTTGGAATGTTATATATGCATCTTGCCAAGAAACACCATTAAGAGGTCCTGTATAAACAGCATTTGCACTTGCAAAATTATCAAATAAATTACCATTATTAAGAGGTGGAAGTGTAGAATCTGGTTGTAAACAACTTGATCCACAAGGATTAGAACCAAGAAAACACGGACCTGTTGTGTCCCAACAATTATTACATGTACAATCAACACCACTACCATCTTCAGGAAGTTCCCATGCACCATTTCCCCAAGTAGCAACTGATTCAGTTACATGAGCAATGTAATCTCCAGGTACTCCAGATCCTGATGTAGAAGTAGTAGTTATAGTATTAATAAGTGATTCATCTGTAGTATCATAACTTGCTGTTACAGAACTTGTAGGAGCATCATTAGGGTCGTAATTATCTGCTCCTGTAAATGTAGCACTTCCTCCTTCGCATGTAACTTTAGTAGGTCCATCAAGGTGATATAAATCTCCAGGAGTATGTCCTGTCCAGTCAAAAGAAAGATCAGTAATAGGTTTAATATACTCATCCATTCTAAACTTATTAGAATCTAACCAATATCTTGGGTAAGGTACATTAGGGTAATTCTTGTAATCCCAAGCAATTCCATCTGGCTCACCATCTTTTAGGAAATCCCAGAAGAAAGGCATACTAGTTTTTTCAGTATATCTGTTTATATATACATCTCCTCCCCAATGAACTTCTGACCATCCACCATTAGTAGTAATTGTTGTTCCAGCAACTAAAGAATCATGACTAAAATAATTACAATCACCACCTGCAGGTTGCATTAATATATTATCAATCTGTCCGTACTGATTATCTATATTCACTTTTAATGCTGCATAGTTTACAGCAATCGGTTTACATGTTTGTGCACCAGGTGAATACCAAGTAACAGTTGCACCTGTTCCACCGGTATTAGGATTCTGACAATCATTACACATACCATCTCCAATAGTAAATTTAGAAAAGTCATTCCCATTAGGATCTACAAGACCTCCATAATTAATATCATTACCACCTGGACCTGTTGTTCCATTACCTGTTAAATCTTCTGTACTTAATACTATTGTAGATTGTCTTCTTAGATTGTTAATCATTACATTACCTGGGAATGCAGAAAAAGCTTGTTTTATATATCTAGCATCTTCAACATTCCTTCTCCATGCAACATCATTATCAATACCCATTATTCCAGAAGCAGGATCTGGACCTGTCCATGTTAATGGAGGTAGTATTGCTTCAGTTCCATAGAAACCATGAGATATATATTTATATACATGATCTTGATAAGAGACAAGATTTCTAATTAGATCTAATATTTTATCACCACCTGTAGCAACATAGTTAAGAAATGCAAATATACCTGTAATCATTGCCATGATTCTTGGAACACCAGTAAAGTCTGTTCCTCTCATTGTTATTGTTTTTTCACTACCTGATGCAGCACCTGTTAATCCAGTAGCCGCACTTTCTGCTGCATTAAATACCGGTATTGCTATTTGTTTTGCATCACGTCCTGCTCCTAAAACGGTAGCTCCATCAACAAGTAAATCTAAAGCACCTTTTGCAATATAAGTACCAACCATACCGCCTAAGTGAAACAATGAGTTAATAAGAGATATACCATTACCTACACCAGGAAATGGAGACATAGCTGTACCAGAACCTAAAGCTTTATAATCAGCCATACCTGCAGGATTTTGTCCTGCACCTGTTATAGATAAATCTTCTGGACCTCTCATTTGGTTAATTGCATAACCAACACCAATAATAGCTGCTACAAAAACAGCTCTTTTCTTTATAAGTTTAAATCTAGGATGTTCTTCTGATCTTTTAAAGTTTCCTATCTGTTTACCATTTAATGATTTATATAGTTTTATTTCACTAGGATTTAAAAACATTCTTGAGAACATTGTATCTGGAGAATGAAATGTAAAATAATCACGGGTTATCTCACCTAGTCCTTTTCTATCTTCAGATGAATGTTGACTTGGATCTACTAAAAAATTATCTTCAATACCATCATACCATGGTCTATTAGATACTAGCTGTCCTTGATTTCTATTTAAAAGATATGGATCTATATGTAAATCATTATAAGGATAGTTAGGAAACACACCCCAAGAAAGACCACTCTGTCTTGGACCACTGGATGATGCTAGAGCTGATGTTGTACTATCTCTTTCATAAGTAAACATATTTCTTATAATACCTTTTGCTAAGATAGATTTATTACCACTTCTACTTCCAGTAAGTATTTCATAACCTACTATTCCTGGAATAAGTACACCATTATTATCTACTGGTGGATATATATTATCAAACTTAATACCTAATATATTTATAAACTCTCCTGATCTACCATTAACTGTTGGGCTTAAAAGTGCCGCATCAGTTCCTTGTAATGTTTCATCAGGAAACTTATGATGTCTAATTGGTTGACCACATAAGTCATGATCTGTTACATTACCATAATTAGACCAAGTATGTTCACTAGAATTCCATCTTACAGGATCATGTGGATATAACTCTGTAGATTGCCAGTAACCCATATGACCTTCTCCCGTTTTAACACCACTAAATTTTGCATCTTTTATATCACCAATATCTCCTGTTATAACTGAGTCTGCTGTATTTATACCTTTAAAATAAAACTCTTGAGAACCACTTGGAGCAATGTTAATTCCATCTACAGTAAGTGGATCATTTGTTTGTAAAGGAGGAAGTGCAACATATCCCGGTAAATTTGAAGCAACATTACCCGGTGGTTTACCTGGAATGTGATATGCTTTAGATTTATCACCTGTATTATATATCCATCTTATAAAGAACGCATACTGTTCATCTCTCATAAAAGAAGGTTTATTACCTCCATTTGAATAATATGTTGAAGGGTACCTCCATGACTCCCAATGAGCATGTATTAAGTTTGCTAATGGTTGATAATTAAAATCAAACTTTTCTGTAGGTTGTGATCTAATTAAATAATCATTAACAACATACATTCCATCTGATTTTTCATATACAGGATTTCTTACTATTAATGCTAGGTCAGTTAAAACTTCTAATCTACCGTCAATATAATCAATGTTTATTGTTGTTTGTTCAGTACTATAATATCCAATAATTCTTGTACTAATAGCATTGTGAGTTTTAAATCTTATTACAAGTTGAAAGTTATCAAAATCTTTATCAAGATTACTGATGTTAATATCTAATGAACCTGAAGGACCACTATGATTCCATAATGATTGTAAGTTTGATATACCAACATAATCACCTATAACTTGATTATCTAATGTATATGCAATAAAAACTTGATATGTACCATTAACTAAAGATCCTCCTTCTTCTGCTTTTGATAATGTTATACAAGGTACATCCATGAAAGGAGCTAGTCTTATAGCATCACAATCTAAATCTGTAGTGTAACAAGGATTACACGGGTCAGTACAAATAGGATCTAGTGTATAAGGAACATCATCTATATTTAAAACTCTTGAAGGGTTTAAAGCATCATCCCAATATACCAACCATTGACAATCATAATTTTCTTTTGAAACACCAACAATTAAATGATCAGTACTAAAATTAAGACATCCATCATTTACAATAGCTTCATACTCACATCTGCTGTCATCAAATCTACCAATTTCAGAATTTATATTATCAGTAGAAAAAATAACCCATATATCTCCATATAAGTGAATACCACCTATTATTGTATAAGGTACATTAATGCATTGTAAATTTGCAGGTTCATTTCCAATAACTCCTACATCACCATCAATAGAATTATTTATAGCATTACGTGCATGATTCCAATTTTGTTTGGACATGTAACTTGCATCAGAATCTTTTATCATCCCTTTTGGGGTTAGATTAGTTTCTGTTGTAGAGGTTGGTTGATTTTGTTTTTTCTTTGCCATGGTTATCTATGTGGTGCATTACTTCTAAACATATCATAATAATTATGATACTGCGCTCTTCTATTAACTTCCCATATTTTTCTATATTCAGCAAAATCAGGAGTATTAACAAATCCTAATGCTGTATTTTTAGCAGCTCTTAATTTCTGCTCAATCATCCCAAGTTGGTTAACCACATTTTCACCATCAAACATCATATTTTCAAGTATTCTTTGTTTTACTGCATACTCATAATATTCATTACAGTAAGGATGATCAAGAACTAAGAGTTTACCTGAATTATCTTCCATTGTTCCTTGATAGTTTATATATACTTTTCCTGAGTTAAAATTAGTTAATAAATAACCATCTTTAATTTCTGCTGTATCAGCAGCTCTTGTGGATAAGTTTGGACAATCACAATGCACTCCCTGTAGACTAGAAATTCTTAATGGTAGAAATATAGAATATTCTCTCCATTGTTCTGGACCTACATGTTGTAATACTACATATTGACTATTATATGTTGTTGTTCCTTTAGTCTTTGTTGGACATGTTTGTATTACACAAACGTCTTTACAGTCTTCAGGATCAAGACACATATCACCTCCTCCTGGATCAGGAGTATATTTAGGTTGTGTAGTATCAATATGTGTTCCTGATGGTAATGTATTATTTACCTTATACTTTCCACATATTGATCCAAAATTTAGAACATTAAAGTTTGAAGGAAGTTTAGCTTTTTTATTTTCTACATCTAATACTGCATCATGTGTTCTTTGTATTTTAAGACCTAAGTCATAATTTACTCTTTGTACAACTTTAATTAATTGTTGAGGTTCAATATGACCCTCAAGATTATAAGTTCTAAAATCTATCTTAACGTCTTCAAGTAATTGGTCAAATGTTCTATATTTATGTGATACGCTCATTATCTATTTGGGTTTTGTTTGTTATCTGAATCTTCTCCAGGAATCTTCATTGTATTAAATGCCATATTTAAAATTTGATTTTCTATTTCAGAGAATAGAAATTCTGGAATATAGATTGTCTTTAAATACATAGGTACACAATCATCTTCTGTATCACATGTCCACTTTGATATATCTCCTTCAAATACACCTTCTAGTTTAATAGCATCCCAATCTATATTTGGTAAATACAAGTATCCATTTAAATACCAGAAGTACTTAGTGGTATTATATTTAAATGATGTACTCCTTGTCATAGAGGCATATGTAGAAGGGTCAGTAGGTTCTAACTTCATACTACCATCTATTGATGTTACACTTCTGATTAGGGGACCCCAATATCCTTCCATAAATGTTGGAAGTTTGAGTTTAGTTCTTTTAATTGTAGAACCACTTTCTATTCCTACACATCCTGCTTCAACTTTATCTATTTCAATAAGCTCAATAAAGTTAAGAGATTGCCAAACACTATTAAACTTCATAAGCTTATTAGCATGATCTTGCCTTCTCATTAACAGTTGTGCATACTTTAGTATAAGACTGTAGATATATCTATCAGTCATAAATGCATCTTGAACTTCGGCCTTCATTTGACCTCTTATTCTTGAGACGGCTTCTCCTATAGTAGTCATATCTATTTTCTTTTATACATATCAGCCACTCTGATTTTCTTTTTCATCTTAATGTACTTTTTCCATTGGGTAGGATATATCTTAGCTACAGCACGCTTAAATTGCCTTATAGCAGTAAACTGCCATAATTCTCTAGTCTTGAATCTATACTTAGGTGAGTAGTTGGTATAAAATATTTTACCTACATTACCATCAGTATCCCAATTCTTATTTTGGATAACTTTACCATACTTCTTAGATAAAGAATAATCCATATTAACTTTCTTTGCTGCAGGACATGTTCCTATAAATAAATATCCAAGTGAGTCAGGTAATTCTACCCCATCTCTATTATCTATGATATTCTCCCAAATCATACCATTAAATGTTTTAATAACATTTTTTAGTTTAGTATCATCAACACTAGAATACATAGGGTTCTTATCTTTAAACTTATTCAATGTTTTTACATTTAATAAACTTAAAACCTTTTCCCTATATCTAGGTTTACTTAAATCCGGTGACTTATAATTGTTAATCATATTCCTTACACTATAATTTACAAAAAATTAGAGAGATATAAAAGTTTATTGAGGTGAATATGACAATTCACATATTTCCCCTTTATTTGGAGAATGTAAAGAAAGAACTCCAGATCTTCTAGAACCTATAAATTTATTATGGTAATGGTAGTAGTCTGTACGTGAAAGACTAGGAAGGATTTTTAACATAAACCCTGTCTTCTCATGCTCAGTTATATATTCTATTTTCTTTTTATGATGGTAATGCCCTGTATATAAAGTTCTATATAATGTTTTACCCCATTGTCTAGGATACTCCATTGAATAAACTAATAGTGAGTTCTTAGTATTAACATCACCATGTTCAAAAGCAAAGAAGTTATCACCATATACATACACCTTTCTTTCAAGATATACAACATCCCATACTATTTTTGGGTCATCATAGCATTTAGATAGTCCATGTGCTAAATGAAATGAAGATAACCTATCATGATTACCAGGAATATACACTACTTGTAATTCATCACAAAACTGTTTAATATAATTAATACTCCATTGTATAGCATTAAATGCCTGGATGTAAGCCTCTGTAGCAGTCTTACAGTTGTCTAATGGTGTTCCGCTAGTGGTAGTACCACTCCACGTATCCATGTTGATAAGATCTCCTCCTACTACATAATATATTTTTTCTAAATGATGAGCACTTGTAGCTCTCTCAACTAAATCAATAATTGTTTCTTCAAAATCTTTATCTATAGTTTCATTTCCTTCTTTACCAAAATGTATGTCTTGTAATGATAAAACTCCAGCTGTCTTTGTTCTACCTGGAGTTTTAATTCTTTTTACTTCTTTATATTTTTTTGGTTTAAAACCTTTTAATAACTCAGCAACATTATCTACTTCATTATCTTTTAATCTTGTAACCATTGCTGATACTCTCCAATGATCACCCATTTGCTTATTCCAATAGCTAGATAATTTCCATTGTGTTATATCTATGTTTAATATATCAATTATTTCTTCAGGTGATTTAGGTTCAGAAGAACTTACTGTCTCCATTTTTGCTTCACCTTTTTCTAAATTATACTCATATGATGTTGATGAGTTTTCTAGTAATTCTTGTGATCTGACATAATCTTTTAGTTTGTCATAATCATCTACTGTAATTTCTAATTTTTCTGCACAGTATTCAGAGTTTTTTTTCCACTTAAAGGATGCTTTGATTCTTTCAATTAATGAGTCCATAAATTATTTTTAGTTATTTTTTTGGACAAATATATAAAAAATATTTAATATAAAAAAAAAAGAGACCCGGTGTTAACCCCAGGTCTCTGACAATTAAGTTTTGGAAAACCAATAAACCATCACTTTCTTGTTTTATTATTATGGATTTGTAGTAACAAAAATAGATGCTGATGTACAACTTGTTCCTACACCTAATACACTAAACATATATTCTGTATTTGGTTGTAATCCTATTATTGTATATGATGTTGATGTAGTAGGTAATGTTGGAGTTATATTTGTCCAACCAGCTGCTGTTGGTATTTTAACTCTTACTTGTAATGCTGAAGCTGAATTACTTGCTCCAATTAAATCCCACGTTATTTGAATACTTGAACTATCTACAGTTCCTGGCATGATATTTAATATCTCATTATTTGATGTAACACATGCTGGATTAATAATATATTGAACTAACTTCTGTAATGTTGCAGATAATCTTTCTCCTTTTTCAATTATAAAACTTGTAGTACTTGATATTTCAAATTCTAACTTACTTTCACAATTAGCTACACAATTCTCACAATATACTTCTTCACATTTTTCATGATTACCATCTTTACAATTTCTACCTGTGTAGTTACAAGGTGTACTTAATGAATGATCACCACACCCACATGTTAAATTATTACAGCTTGTTTGCCCACAAGATGAGCAACAGTTTCCGTTAGATGTATTTGTAGCCATTTTTTTTTATTTTAAATTTTAAGGTGCACATCCAGTTGTTGGTGTAGACCAGAAAGGAGCTGTGTTTGTTCCAGATGCTCCACCTAAATACTGTGCTACTAGTGCTGTACCTGGGCATACTGCATGCCAACTATTTGTTGTAAGTTCATAACTACTTTCACCAACAGGTGCGCTATATGCTCTAACAGATGTATCAAACTGAACACCTGTTTCATTCCATAAATCAACACAGTTTGAAGATGTTCCTGCATTTGTAACTGCTTGAACACAACTTGAACCAAGTGCATAGAATGTATTTATATCAACCATCCTGCTAAGTATACCATTTGTTCCAGAATCTATTTGTAATTTTTCTACAGCACCTCTTAAATCAGCAATTAATCTCATTGCTGTTGCAAGTGATTGAGCAAGGCTTGTTGGGTTTTGATCTAAAGCTGGGACAAAACCGGTTCTTTTTGTAATTGGTTGATCTAAAGGTAAAGCATTAGTTGGTGTAACTGCTAATGCACTTGATACATTTACATCAGTACCTACAGCATCTGCAGTATGTCCATATGCTACCTCTACTTTATTTAATACAACCGCAATAGGTTGTTGAGCAGTATTACCTTTATCTACATAAACTGATTGTAATGTTGGATTTGGATCTCCTTTTGGTTGTGCTTTCACAGCAGCTACATCAGTAACTGCTTTTTGTATTGAGTTAGTTAATGCATTTCTATGTTGTATCCCACTACAATGCTCATTCATTAAATAGATAAGAATATCTTCAAGACTATCAGGATTAGATAAATCATTTGTTATACTTGTTAAACAGTCTGGAACACCTAGAGTACACTCATATGTCTCTTTACAAGACCATATTGAACCGCTTCCTGAACCTGATCCTCCTGAGTTACTTATATTGTTTATTATTAATTGGATTAACTCTGTTTCTGTAGTTGCAGGGCCACCATTTAAAGTTGTTTGATTGATTTGATCTATGTGTATTCCATCTCCACTCCCATTTTGTAGAATCACAAGTTGATCACATAATCCTGCTATAACAGCACTAATGCTGTCTCCATTACAAATATCTACACATGGTAGATCTGGACCTTGCCAAATTACACAGTTTGAAGATATTGGGTCACATGGACCACTTTTCTTATTTATAGGAAGCATATACTTTATTCTTTATAGTATAATATACAAAAGATTTATATCTTATACAATTATTTACTTTATTATTCTTTACTAACATCCGCCACAATCACATCCAGTACCAGATTCACAAGCTGCACATGATGAATACATTGTACCAACAGGGGAAGGTAGACAAACATTATGAACATCTAACGTACATGCTGCACTACAAAATCCAACCCAAATTTGTTCCCAATTAGTACTATTTGCACTTAGTAAATCTTCTACCTGTCTTGCATCTAAACCAGTAATATCTGGTTTTCCACTTGTCCCATCAAAACCATAAGTATTTATCAGTTCAGATCTTAGTTCTCCCCAACTTAGTGTAGAAGTATTATAATCTCTATACCATAATTGTCCTTGACCATTACTATCTGAGTCGTATATTGCCATTGCTGAAATTATCATTGGTTTGGCATGTGATTTTTGAACCATACTTCCTGATGAACCACTACCAATATTAAAACCACTTGTGCCAATTGGTGACTGATAATTCATATTAGTATACACTGTATTTATTTGAGCACTACTCCACGCACATCCAAAAGTATTATTTGTTGCGTACCAGAAAAACCAATCATTAGCATACTCTTCAACACTTCCACTTGCAGCATTTGACCAAGCATATACAGCACTTTGAGCATCATCCCAATCTGACATAGAATAACTCATAGTTTGACATGAATTAGTAAATTGAGTTAACTGATAAGATCTACTTAATTCGTGCCTACTAGAAAAATCACCTCCATTTCCACTAGTATTAGTAAGTGAATGACCTATTGCCCCAGATCCATCAAAACATGGATTACTAAATGGAATTGCTGTACATTCAAAATAAGCAGGTGGTGCTGCACAACAGCTAGTACAACTAGCCACTATATCTGTAGAATTATAATTGTATCCAGGATTTCCAGCCCATTCATATGTTACTAAACCATTGACTTCAAAAGTCATAAAATTAGTAGCCGCTGCATCCATACAACCTGCATATGTACATGCAGTCGGTAGATGTGTATTAGCATTAATATCATATGTTAAAGCAGCTGGATCCATACATCCTAACGTCGGTGGTGGTTCTGATCCAACACATAAGTCTATATCACTAAAACATGCCCCTTCTTCATAATTTAGATCTGAAGGCTCCATACAACCAGTACAATAACAACATGATCCATCATCATAAGTAGCTAGAGGATCATAGTTTAATGCTGGTACACCATATTGATAATTGTTTGGTACTCCAGTACCAACTGTTCCTGCCCCTCCGTTAATAACAAGTTCATGAGCTACTATACCATTAGCACATGGTGTTTCTTGACTGTAAGATAAACCGACTGCATTTAATCCATTTGTCCACCAATCAGCTATTGTTAATGCACCCCATGTTCCAAAATCAGCATGTTGGTCTACATATCCATTATCAATACAACCACCTATTTCTACCGGTTGTTCTCCACAACAGTTAATAGCATCGTCACATTGTTGTTCAGTTGGATGAGTTCCAGGCATCCCATCATTATCTGCTTCAGTAAGTACTCTATTACATTCACAATCATTATATCCTGTACACTGAGGTTCATGAGATTTATAATATACCCAATTATCTTCTGGATCAGGACTATACATATCACCTGATGAATTTACAGTATAGTGTGCATCAACAACATAACTATAGTCTTGACCACCAAGTATCATATTTATTTGACTTCCCGCACAAGTTTGGTTAGGCCCACCTGCCCCATTATGCCAATTAACATAGTGACCCCATGTAGGAAATATATAATTTGCTCCAAACTGTGCAATTTGTAATTGTGCATAACAACTAGCAGATCCTGTAGGACCATATGTATTTTCTGTAGTAAAACCTGTTAAAGTCAATAGTGGATTGTTTTCTGCTTCAGGAAAATTAGGTAGTAATACAGTTAATGGACATGCATTCCAAGATGAGAACGAACCAAAATTACTATTTCCTGTAGTGTTTGCTACAGCAGTTACTTCTTGTGCAGGAATTAAACCTGTATTTCCTGCTGTAGAATAATAATCTGCAAGTGCAAAATAGAAACCGTTTATATCACAAAAACCAGCTGAACATGATGTATCTACATAAATACCTGTATTATTAATATTAGAAAGTGTATAGTTATATTGTATTATTTCATTTATATCATAAGCAGCTTCATCACATTCCCAATAATACACACAATTTCCATCATCACATGTAGCATTAGGATCATAGTTACCAGCTATAGGATCCATACAACCATTTACACATAAATCACAACAACTATCCCATCCTGGATTATTTGTGCCTATTGGTTCCATATTACAATCATGTGTACATGATGCACAATATCCTTGTGGACCTGTTACAGCATTAGGGTCTGTACAACCTGCTTCACAACATGTGTCAGGATCTGTTGCATCAGGATTAAAACAGAAATATTTATAACCTTTTGGGGCACCTGTTAATGTTCCATCATCAGTACATGGATATGAACATACTGCACCAATTTGATTAACTCCATTTATATTAGGCCATAATCCATATGTATTATCCATACAACCATATATTAAAGGTGGTTGATCTAAATTAACTATTATTATAGCAGTACAATTTCTATCATCTGTTACTGTTAGGTTGTATATACCTCCAGCTAAATTAGTAATTACAGCAGTACTTGCAGTATAACCGCTTGGTCCTGTCCAAGAATAAGTATAAGGTAAAGTACCACTGGATACACCTGCAGTAATACTTCCATCATTTACACCAGCCGCACTTGCATTAATATGTGTTTCATAAATAGTAATTTCTGGATCACAATATAAACAGCTTCCATCATCTACTGTAGCCATAGTATTATAGTTACTTGCATTTGGATCAGTACAGCCTTCAAATACTTGCGTCGGTGCTATATAAGTTTCACATGATACTCCTGTTGGATCTACACAACACTCAGGAGCACATTCCTCATTTACTACTATTTTTATTTGTTGTTGTCTACAGTTACCTTTTGTTTCAAGACATAAACAAAAATTAATTATATGATTTGTTTTTGCAGCAGCATTTTCTATTTGGAATTGTAATCTACCAAACTCATCTGTTTTACCTTTAAAACCTCCATCAACATAAATAGAATAATCAGGAATTGCTACATTGTTTTGATTTACTACATTAACTAAAATACATTCTGAACCACCACATTTTAACTTATTAGGATCCCAATATTTTTCAAGATCAGCTTTAAATAAACTAGAATTAAATGTTCCTGATCCCACATTAGCACGCCATCCATAATTATCTAATCCCCCATATCCATATGTATGGGAAGATGGTTGATTTGGATTAGTGGTATCCCAATATGGATTACCTGTTTCAATGTTTATTAAATCAACAAGTGAATTATTAGGTCTTGTACCTGTAGCATATCTTCCATCTTTAGGATCATTATTACCACTATCTACTGCAGCTAATGCATGTAATGGAAATCCACGATGTGCAGGGTGTGGTGCTACTAATGGTTTAGCAGGATAAATCACCATTGTTGCTTTATGTAATGGTCCTTTTGCTAAGTGCATTTTATATTTTTCTATGTACTTATCATAATCAGCTTTAAAACATTCTGTTAATACTGAATCAGCAGCATTAGTACCTGTACCATCAGTAGCTTGAGGCCATGTTGCTATACAACCATTAGGAGTACATCCTTGTACATGATAAGGTTGTGCATCAGAACCAGTTCCAGTACCAGTAGCTGATTCATCAGCAAAAAATACTCCTAATACTTCTCTTTTTGTAAGAGCTGGTGGATAACCAAAATGTGTTATAGTACCATTGTCATATCCTAAAGGTGCAGAAGAATACCAAGCTTTATTATTTATATTACCCCAAGCCATTGGAGCCCAAAATTTACTAATAACACTCATGTCTGTTGGAGCCACAGCATCTGCTCTACCAGTATTAAGACAAGATCCGTAATCAGCAGGAACACTATTTACTACACAAAATGAATCTTTACCTCCACATGTTCCAGCATTATTCCATTCTCCTGTAAATATTGTTGTTGCCCAATCTACCCATCTTTCTCCAGCTACTAGTACATGATATACTTCACCTGCAAATGGTTCAGCAAATCCATTAATCCAATCATCTGCAGCATTTCTTTGTTGTTGAATTGCAGCAATACCCATTGATGTACAATCATACATAAAGTAAATATCTATATCTACATCTGATACTAAACCACAGTTTTTGATTGTCCAAGCCGGTCTAGCTGGATCTAACCAATCAGGTTCACCTTCTACAATAGGATATTCATATGTAGCTAAGACTTCTATTGTTGAACTTAAATAAGCAGGTCTTTTAGTATCTTCCCAATCACATAATTGTTTTTCATGAAGATGATCTGGTAAATCAGAACCACAATAGTTTGATAAACCGTATCTTTCTTTTCTATATTCTTTGTATACATCACTTGCAAATTCACATTCAATGTTTAACTTTTTAGTAGGATCAGAACCAAACTCTCTTGGAGCTCTTTTACATTGATCTAAATATTTACATGGGTCTGTTGGATCTGTAGCAGATGTTGCATTTATTGTTGCAGTTGGATCAAAGTTAATTGCATTTATATCTGTACATCCATAAACTGTATAATCACAACAACTTTGACATGGTGTATTAGCTGTAGGATCGTAATTATTTGCTTCAGAATCCATACATCCTTTTTTAACAGCTTCACAAGGTCCTTCACAGCAACATGTAGCACAATAGTTAAATGCTATTGGATCTAAACAACCTGTTTCATTACAACATGAGCCATCATCACAAGTAGCTGTAGCGTCATAATTACACATTGTAGGATCTGTACAACCATAAATACATGTACATGATGTACAATCAGTATTCCATATTTCATCAAATTCCCATAAACTCATTTGTGGCATAGCAAAACCTGGAGAACCTACAGATGTGGCAGAAGTACCTTTGTATTCATAACATGTTTTTCCAGTTCCATCTATAGTATTTATTGTTTGTCCTACAACGGGAGAACCTACATTTTGCCAAAACCAGTCTTGTGCAAAAATATCTGTATTTGTAGCACCAGGTGCAACTAATGTAAACTCACCCGCTGGATCTCCACTACATGCAGACCATTTATGAAACTCAGGTTGTTCACATGTTCCATCATCACAAGTTGCACAAGGATTATAATTACTATTTTCATAACCATTAGTACAAGGATATGGACATAAAGCACCTGATGTTGGTACTGTAGTTGACGCATCACAATCATAAACAGCAGTATTATCATAACCGTTTATATCAGGAAAACCATTAGCTTCTGTAGTAGCATCCGTACAACCGTAAACACAGTATATACATGAACCATTATCAATATTAGCTGATGGGTCATAGTTAAGTGCTAATGGGTCAGTACAACCTTCAGTATTTCCACAGAATGAACATGTTGTTTCATATGATGTATTGTCATAAGGTGTAAGACTTAAATTTAAACCGGGAGCATGATTAGCTTCTATTGACCATTGTTGAGGTACAGTGTATGGTCCAAGAGTATTACCTAGATTTAACCAATTTAAATAATCAGTATCATTAGGATCTATCCATTGCCAGCAATATGTACCAGGAGATGTGGCTGGCATTGGATTTGTTCCTGGAATTGGATCATAGTTTGGATTGTAATTAAATGTTATAACATCACCATAATTTTGCATTCCCCAAGAAGTAAGAAGAGCTTGAGAATAATTACAAGTTTGCGGTGTCATCCAACAGTCACTTGATTCAATTGTAGAACATTGATATGCCAGATAATAAACATTAAAGTTGCATTGTTTAATAATAAAAGGCTCACAATCTAAACAACTTCCATCATCACAAGAGGCTAATGGGTTATAGTTGTATGCAGTAGGATCAGTACAACCATATACACATGCACAACAGTTTTGTGAATTATCATCTGGATTTGTAAGTGTAGTTTGACATTCTGTTTGAGTAGCGTATGAACCTGACGGATCTTCATAACATAAACATCCACTTGTTGCACTTACCATCCATTGAATACTTTCTCTAGCAAATTCTGGAGCAGCTTTGTGTGCAACATCACTTAATCCAGGAGCATTCTTTACCTTATCAACTATCCAATTAGAAACTGATTCCCATGTAGTAGCTGATGCTGGTAAGTTATAATTTAATAATTCTTTATAAAATGATTTCCATGTATTAAACTTAATACCAGCAACAGTAGGAAATACACTTTGAAATTGTTGAGGTATTGTAATACTTCCAGCAGGTATAATATGATAATATAATCCAGTTGCTGCAGTTCCTCCTGGTATAGTGGTTGTTATAACCTTAGCTTTTTTATTAAGAAAGTTTCCTTCTAGACTAATCATATTAGTCTTTACTTTATAATAAGCTTGAGTAAGATCTATAGTATCACCATTAATAATTGTTCCATCTGTTATAGCCTGCATAAAGCTATATGCATAACCCCATTCTTCAGGATAAATATTAGTATACGTTAATTTAGGTTGTTTACCACCTCCCCATCCTTGACTTCCTTCATTACTATTAAAGTGTAATCCTAAATTTCTAAAATTACTAAGTCTTAAAGGTGTATTTAAATATGCTGTTCCTGGGAATACATAACCAGTATCATTAATGTGGTTAAATGTAGATTCTGGTCTTGGATTTATATCACTAATGGTTAAACCAAATTTCTTATTATATTGAGTTTTTACATTACTTCTTGATGAGTTTGAATCTTGTACCGGCCATTGTTGTGCAAATGCAGGAACATCTGAAGAACAAGTCCAGTTGTATGTACAACAATCATTGTTTTGAGTATAAGATGCATATTCACATTGACAAAATACATTTGTAGGTGGAGTAATTTCTACAGGTATACCAGCACCATTAGGATTCCATGCTGTTAAAAGAATATTTAATTCATCAAATGTTGTTTGTGTAGTTACTCCTGTAACACCAGTAGTTATACATTGAGTTATTAATGCATCCCATGTAGTATATACTGTACCTGGAGAACCAGGATTTATATCTGCTTGAATTGAAGAATGTGGTATATATCCATCACTTAAACTAAATGATGTCATATATCCACCATTAGGCCCTACACATGTGCCTGGAGGTGTTGGTGCACCAAACCAAACAGAATCCATATTTTCATATTGAATAGTATCTACATCTATAGATGTTAAACCATTTGCTTGTGTACTTAAATATTGATGAAAAGTTGAAGTTGAATGCTGACCTGTAACAATAGTATCTGAATCATCACAGTTTCCTGCTGTATTTTCGCTAATAGGTGCTCCTATACCTAAACCTGATCCACAACATCCTGTTGCATCTGGATCATAATTATTTGCTATTGGATCATTACAATTACCATCACATGGATCTGGTCCACAACAATCATTCCAACCAGCAGCTTGATTAGACGGTAGAGAATTACCATTACAATCACATTCATTTATTGAGTATGGTCCAGGATTATAATTGGATGAACTAGGATCTGTACAAATTGGAATACAAGGTTCTATAATATTAATATTACAATCATTACAGTTATCCCATATATCTTGAAGATCTGAAGGATCTTGTGGATCAATTTTAATAAAATTATCTGTTCCTGCACCTATACCTTCTATCCATCCTCCAGTATCTGTTCCTCTTGGACTAGTACCACCACCAGTGTATTCTAAACAGTATTTTACTCCAGAAAATGTAACTTCTAATGTTTCTCCAAGTAACATCCATGCAACACCACTTTGACAAGTTGTACAACTCATGTTTGGTTTTACTAAACCAATCTCATTACTAAACAACCAAAAATTTGGATTACCAGGATCAGTGTTCATAAAATGATCAACAGGATCAGTTGCCCAACTATTTATAACATTTATAATTTCACCAGCATGAGGACCATCACAGACTGTATATTCTCTATAACTAGGATTAGCTAGTTCAGGATTAGTACATGTAAAGCAATCAGGATCCATTAGTAGATCCAGAGTACCTGTTGTAGCAGGAGGAGTATTCCACCAATCATGAGATCTCCAATGTTGAGAACTATTTGTTCCTGTACCACCTGCTAAATTATCATAGAAGGCTGCATTGTTAGGTTGAGGACCTTTATATTCTAAACACCACCAATCACTAGGCATACCCATACTTCTCATCTGTATTCTATCACCAATTTGTAATCCTCCCACAGGAGCACCTTGAAAAGCTTCAACATAATCCAAAAACTCTTGATTAGTGTCAGGACTATTTACTTGGGATATATTCCCTGAGTTAGAATTGTTACCTGTAAGATTAAATAAAACAGGATAAGGAGGAGTTGCTATTACACCTTCAAAACCATTAATTCCCATATTATATGATGGAACATAGGCACCATGTGCTCCACATATTTCCCACATATGATAATATTCACAACATGATATATCTGAACCAGATGTTACATTAATACAATCTTCAGTACAAGTAGCACAAAAGTTTGCAGCATTAGGATCCATACAACCACATCTTGGATTTTCAGGATCACAACCGCTTCCTGATCCACCTTCAGGTTCATATAAACAGCAATCAACATCTTTTGGGTCATAATTCCAATCATTGTTTGAGTCATAAGGAAATTGATACTGTCCAACACAATCTCTTTGAGGATTTCCAATGTTGGCAACAACATACTGAAACATAGCAGCACTAGCATTACCAACTGGAAGAGAAGAAAAGTTTACATCCCAAACAGGTGACGTTGACTTGTCATAATTTAATGCATAAGGATCCCTACATGATAAACATGTATTTTTACAAATAGTAAATAAACTTCCTAAATACCATCCGGGAGTCATACCATTATTAACTGCAGTATGCATTAAAGCAGTAGTGGGTGTTGCACCTGCAGTAGGTACAGCTAGTACTGTAAAAGGATAACTAAAAGGAATACTAAATGGATCATTAATTGAATTAGTAGTCATATTTACACTTGGGCCTGAAGGTATATAAGGACCAGCATGTGATAAATAGTTTCCTGGTTTACTATTAATTGGGTGATTTTGTCTTGTTGTTACACCAATATTATAATATAAATCTGTACATCCATTACAATTAGGATCTCCTGGCATAGCCGTAATAGTACCTACAGGAATATCTCCATATGTTGCTTGAGTAATTAAAGGACCTGATGGAACCCCAGCACCATTATTATATGTTGCTTCATCTACAACTTCAATAATTTCAAAAGTAAATGAAAAATTTGCTCTAAATGCCCCATTTGCTATTGGTAACCAGGTTGGATCTTCTGAATCAAAAGTATAAGTCATTTGTTTTCCTACTTCCCACATTTGTGGATTAGGAGCACTTGCAGCCATGTCAGAATTAAGATAATCATCTTGACTAAAAAATGCGGTATATGAAGCATGGGTAGGTTGACCCCCATTTAGGGCTGCGTCACATTCAAATAGTACATTTGACCAACCTCCACTTCCTTCCATCGCAATACCAGATCCTCCTAGGTAATTGGGAGTTGGAACTGTTGCCCATGGTGGTACATTAAATTCATTTATATTTTGAACATATGACCAACTAGTTCCAACTTGACCAGGATTATCTGGTGTCCATCTCATAGACGTAACATCAACTAATCTAACTATGACAGCATAACCGTTACCTGTAGTAACAGTATTTCCTAATCCATTTAAATATGTTTGACTAACACTATACGGATTTCTTAAACTATTAAATGGAGTGATTGGCATTTTTTACTTTTTATCTTTTGTTGTGATTTTTATATCATAATCTGCCTTACATGTTTTATGAACCATTTTTCCATCAATACCA
>Ga0233412_10000033_pt1 | contig 78774 bp, 73 predicted proteins | sample Na_anoxic_4_MG_FD_180667 | JGI IMG/M metagenome (GOLD analysis project Ga0233412, IMG submission 180667) | Seawater microbial communities from Saanich Inlet, British Columbia, Canada - Na_anoxic_4_MG | ecosystem: Environmental > Aquatic > Marine > Inlet | place: Canada: British Columbia... | reverse complement strand
TTGTCCTACTGTTTGTCCTACTGTTTGTCCTGGTTGTCCTACTGTTTGTCCTACTGGTCCTACTGTTTGTCCTGGTTGTCCTACTGGTCCTACTGATTGTCCTGGTTGTTCCATTTCATTTAATTCTATATTTTCTGAAGGTTTTTGGCGGGATATAATTTTTCTATCAATGTATGACCATGGTAGAGTGAAATATTTTAATAATATGCGCAAAATATCACCATTCCCATCACCCTCTTGTACTGTTTGATTTGTTATCATACCTTTAAATAAGTAGAATACAATACCTGAAACTATAAAATATCCTAAAATTATCCAAAGAACTATAGCCCACCAACGTCTATACCATGGTGTTTCTGTTGTTTTTTCTTTCTCCACCTCGTCATCATCTTTATTTTCATCTTTATCTTCTTTATTATCTTCTATTGTATTTTTATCTGTTGTTTTAATATCTGATTCTACCTTTTCATCCTTTTTAGATTTCTCCGTAGATTTCTCCGTAGATTTTTCTGATTCTTTAGATTTTTCCTTCTCTGTTTCAGATTTGTTTGTAGTAGTCTCTGAAAATATAGGGGCATCTTTATTTTTAATTTCATTAGCTAATTTTTTAGCACACGATGCAGGAATACCTTTTATGATTTGATGACTGAATAAGACTAAATTTTTAGGATTAATAGGTATAGAGGCATTAATGAATTTTTCAGCTTTTTCAGCAACTTCTCCCTTTGCATTTTTAATAGGTCCTGAAACATATTTCAAATAATTATCTAATAATAAAGATGGAACATAGACATTATTACTAAAAATTACCCAATTAACTTTAGGATCATGTGGACTATTATAAGTGTAAAATGATCTATTATCTGGTAATAAATCTTCTGCAGACCATGTGTATTTTGTATTTATCTTTTTATTACTTACAGCTTTAGTAGGAATATTTTCAGCAATATCTTTAAATAATTGATACTGTATCTTTTTCTGATTCTCTACATCATCAGACACATCCAATAAAATACTAATATTTTGGAATGTTTTACCATCTTTTGATTGATGAATTAAAATTAACTCCATTTTGTTACGATAAGATTTTATAAAATGTTTGGCTGGACTTATTAATACTATTTTCTTTAAATTAAATTGTATCTCTTTTGATCCAAATCTTTCCCCACCGTTATAATTGATGCTACTCTTTCCGTTATATTTTATTTCTAAAACTATACTATTTTTATCATGTTTAATTGTTAAATTATTGATATCTTCATTATCTTTATAGTTGAACGATAAATTGCAAAGTTCATCGCAAATATACAGATTTCCGATAATATCAATATTAGTTTCTGGATTATGTATATTTTTAATTATATTATTAATTTCAGTTGACATATAATATAATGTAAATAAAGATAATATTTTGATTTTTTATCTTCAAATATTATATAATTATGCTTTATTATATAATGTTATTTATTGTTTTAGTATTTTTAGCATATGTTATGGGAATAACAATAGTTACTATTATTGATAAACATTTAAGTAATATTTCTATAAATTTACCAAAAAATAATATTGTAGTAAATATTCCCGACAAAACAATCAATGAAACATTTGAAAATAATGAATTATCTGATAATGAAGAGGAATCAGATGATAATAATACTGAAGATAATACAGAAGGATTTGAAAATATTTCAAATTTTTACATCATTGATGAGATTAAACCAGTTGAAAAAAAAGTATTATCTTGTCAACAAAATCATATTCATACTAATTGTATATATGGAAAAATGAATTATCCAAATCCTTCTACAATGAGTCCAATTGATAAAAGATATTTTAAATATAATTATCAACAAAATCTAACATTACAAGATTATATTAATTGGTTGTGGTTATACGATAAAACAGAAGAAGACTTACCATATATACATCTTAAAAATTTATATAAATTAAAAAAAGGTGATATATTAGAATATAAAAATGGTATTTTACCGCCAATTAGTAATATTAGGATACCTAAAAATACGGCGGATTATTTTAATAAATTATATAATACAGAAAATGTAAATATTAATTGTCCATTAGATACATCTGAAAATTGTTATTCAGGATTTAATTATAATGAATATCCAGAATTTAATAATTAATATTCTAAGTATTATTATATAACTAATATATCATAATGGATCAGTTAATTGGTTTAATTAATATAATTGATACACCTATTGTAATTTGGAATTATGTAGATAAAGATTTATATTGTGAAGAATATAATGATGAATTTGAAAATATATTTAAAATTGATGATATTGAAAATAAAAATATTAAAAATATTTATAAATTTTATTCAAAAAAACTTCTCAAGAATTATACAAAATGTTTAAAAAGAAAGACTAATCAAACATATCATGTATATTATGGTGGTAATAAATATTATAGTACAATTTTACATATAGATAATAATTATTTATTAGAAAAGATTAATATTATAAAAGTAGATAACAATGAAATATTAAATGATCCATTTAATATGGTTTTAATTGTTAAAAACAAAATTAATATTTATAATGCAAATTTTTTATTTTTGAGAAATACAAATTATATTAAATCTGATATAATTAATAAAAATGTTAATAAAATATTTACGAGTGATATTAATTTTAATCAATATAATCAAATATCAAACAATAATATAATTATGAATGATGGTAAATTATTAAATATTGATTATTATTTAATAAAATTAAACGGTATATATGATATAATAGTAATTAAAGATATTTCATTAATAAAAGAAAAAATTATAAATAATAAAATTTTAAAAAATTTAGATACAAGTATAGTTATTTTTGATAAAAATGATGAACATTTTGAATCATATAAATGTATAAACGCAAATTTATCATTTTATGATAACTTTATAGAAAAAGATACTGATATTGTCAATAATAATATTATTGATATTTTTAATGAAAGAATATATTTCAAAATTAAAAAAATGTATAAACAAATATTAACAAATGATAACTATACATTGGAAAATATAGAATATAATAATAAATATTATAATTTTAACTGTTTTATTATTGAAAACCATATATTTGGTATAATTATTGTTGATATTTCTAATACTATGAAAATTAAATCATTAAAATATGCAAAAGATAATTTTTTATTAGGTATTATTGATAAAATTAGAGTACCTATGCAAAATATATCAAATACTTTATCATTATTGGCTGATAGTGATTTAGATATAGTACAACATGAATATATTAATAAAATAATGGAATATAATTATTTATTATCAGTACTAATGGGTGATTTTACAGATTATGCTAATTTAAAATTAAATAAAATTAAAATTAATAATGAACCTTTTAATTTAAGAGAAGAAATAAATCAATATTATGAAAATATATCATTTAAAGCTAAAGAAAAAAATATAGAAGTTGTATACAATATTGATAGTAATCTACCACCTTATATTATAGGTGATAATTACAGAATTAAACAAATTTTAATTAATTTATTGGGTAACGCGTTAAAATTTACAGATAAAGGTAAAATAGAATTAAAAGTATATAGTAAACATATTAATCATGATAAATATGTTATTTATATTATTGTAACAGATACTGGTATAGGTATTGATAAAAAAAATTTAAATAAAATTTTTGACTCGTTTTTCCAGATAAATGAAACTGATCAATCTAAAAATAAAGGATCTGGATTAGGATTAAGTATTTGTAAAAATTTATGCGAATTAATGGATGGTAAAATTACTGTTGAAAGTACAATTAATGAAGGATCAACTTTTAAAGTAGTATTACCTATTAAAGAATATACTGATATAAATAAAATAGAAGAAAAATCTGTTAAAAAATTTAAAAATAAAAATGTATTAGTTGTTGATGAAAATTCAATTAATCGTGTTGCTATATCTAAACTTTTATTAGAATGGAATATCTCTTCTTCAATGGCATCTACAAGTGAAGATTCTTTATTCTTAATAAATAATAATCATTTTGATGCATGTTTTATAGATATAGATTCATCTAATATGTCAGGATGTGAAATCGCTAAAATAATAAAAGAAAAAAATAATCTTATTCAAGTCATAGCAATGTCATCATTTGAAAATAGAAAATATAATAAAAGTGTGTTTGATTATTTAATTATTAAACCAATCACAAAGCAAAATTTATTAAAACTTTTTATAAATATGTTTTCAGATAAAGATATCACAGATAAAAAATTTTCAACAGAGAATGTACAAATATTTAATAACATACCAATTTTAATTTGCGAACATTTAAATGAAGATATTATCAATATTTTAAATAAATTAGGTTATACAAATACAGAATATACAACTGATAAAAGTATAGAACAAATTAAAAATTACGAAATATTATTTATAGATCTTAATAAAAATAATAATTGTCATATTTTAAAAAAAATTAAAAAAGAAGAAAAAAAACCATATATTATCGGTATAACAGATAAAAGAAAGAAAAAATATGAAAAATATGTAGATGCTTTTATTTCTACACCTGTTGATATTAATGAACTAAAAGCACTATTAAAAGTTATAAGTAGAAGATTAAATTAAAAATAATTAACAAATTTATCAATTGTTCTATATGATTTTAGTCTTTGCATATTATTCATCCTCTCATGAGCTCTGATTCTTTTTACCTCTTCATCAACTTCTTTTTGTAAAGATTTGTTATATTCACTATTACTATCAGAACCATCATCCGCATTCTCATTATCAGAGTTATCATTAGTTGTATTATCATCAGAGTTATCATCAGATGTATTATCATCAGAGTTATCATCTTCTGCATCTTTAGATTTAATACTTCTTACAATTTTTTGTTGATTAATAATAATATCTGTCAAATCTCCACATTCAAGTGAATCCATATTTTTAATATGTTTTTTATATGATTTTTCTATACGTTGTGGTATACTTGGACAAATTTCAAATAATTCATTAAATCTTTTTTGGGCTTGTTTAATAAATATTTTACCATTTAATCTATCTTCTCTTGGTAAAACTAATTCACTTTCAATACTATTTGCAAAGTTTTTATATCTTGCACTTGAACTATTATGCTTCTCACCAGTTTCTGCTAATCTTAAAAAATTTTGTATAGCCATAAATATAGCAGTTAATATAATAATTGAACCAATAACTGACTGAATAATGATATCATTTTCACACTGACCTTTGGTATCCAAATTTAAAAAAACTGCTGTACCTGTCATTGCATTCGCCGCAACTGTTGGAATTCCAATTAATCTATCTATAAAAAAATATTGATGCGCTGCTTTTGAATGTTTCCAGTTTAAAGCAATTGCCTCTTTATACCACTTTTGCAATAATTTTTCTTGCGTAGTTGTCCATGAATTTCTTGTATCATATATTAATTCATAATCCATAATATTATTACAATTAATAATATTATTACAATTAATAATATTATTATTATTTATTTATCTTTAAATATTATTCATTTTTTATGAAAAAGGTAAAAATTGTGGTATGTCTTCATCATACATTGTAACACGATATTCTCCTTTCTGTCCCTGTATATAAACTTGATCATTAGTATTTAATTCTTCATAATTTCTTAGAGGAACTATTGGTAAGATTACACCATAATCACCAAATTTAACAAAATATTCCCACTTGTTATCATTTCTATATCTTTTTCTTCCAAATAATGGATAAACTAAATTATCTTTACCAAAAACTTTCTGAATAGTTCCTACCTGTTGTATACCTTCATCAAAACCACGAACAGTTAAATTAATTGGAGCTATATTTTCCTGACTAATATTCACTGGTGGCAATGTATTAGGTATAGGAACTTGACTACCTCCCATACATGCCCCTCTACGACTACCGCAACCAATGACTGTTGGTGGTAAAGTAACATTGGGATATCTGTATGGATCATCGTAAATAGATGGGTAATTGAATGTTGAATTTTTTAAAAATTGTCTATTTTGTGATTGTGCATTAGGAACGTTAGAGGTAGTAAATGGAAATCCGGGATTTAATCCACCGTGATAACTGTTATGAAAATTCTCAACATTTTTATTTTCTATGTTATAATTCTTGTTATTTAATTTTACTTCTTTATGTTTTTCTATATCATCATCTTTATTATCTTTATTATTATTATTATCAAAATTTTCACGATAATGAACGCCAAAAATTATAAAAGATAAAATAATAACAAAAAATAATAAACACATATTTATTTTATTAGTTCGCATATCTATATTATTATATGAATATTTTTATTTCTTATACAAATAATATCACTTCAATAATTATATATGCATATCTATTAAAGGTATATCTTTTTGCTCTAAATTATTAACCATTTTTCTAATATATTTCTCATTATCTGTCATTATAGAATATCCAACATCTTCCATATTATTAAACTGTTTATCAACCATATTTAATGACTTAGTATCTATATTTTTCTCTTTTTTTGATAAATAATTTACTGTATCTTGATATCCTTCCATTGGATAAGGTAAAAAATTATCTTTTAATATTTTATATGGATTCAAATTATCCGGATTGTATTTTTTAGCCATTTTATATGGTGGTCTAATCGCATAAATATTATTACTATAATTATTGTCAAATGGCTCTACAGAAAATAAAAATGCATAAATAATAACAAATAATAAAATTAAAACCAATGTATACATTATTTATATAAATTATATGTATATTTTTATCTAAAAAAAATGATTTATTTTATCAAATTTAACAAAAATACATATAAATGAGTACCATCAGTAAAGATCAACTTTCTTATATATATAAAGCGATTGAAGAATCACTCAAAAGTCCATTAAGATGCAAACATGGATGTGTTATCGTAAAAGATAAAAGAATTGTAGCATTTGGATACAATAAATATAGAGGCTATAATCGTCATGGGACTTCTCATGTTAATCATAGAAGATCTATACATGCAGAAGAAGATGCTATTAATTCATGTAGAAAACGCGATTTGAAAGATGCGGAATTGTATGTAGTGCGTTTTAATATTAATTCAAACGAAACTTCTAATTCAAAACCATGTCATAATTGCAAAAAAATAATAAATTTTTGTATAAGAAAATATGGTCTTAAATGTGCATATTATTCTGCAGATATCAAATATGTTTATTGATCATTTATCAAATTAAGCTTCTTAAATTTATTGATAATTGTTGCGCCTTGTTTAAGTGTAGGTGCTAAATGTTCAACAGTATCTTGTAATTGTTTAATAGTATTTATAAGTCTATGTGTTTCTCTTTGTGCTTTAGCTGATTCAATATATTTATTACTTTCATTTGGGGTTTTATCATCATCGTCAAATAATTCAATATCATCTTCGGTAATTTCTTTTTTTTCTTCTTGATCTAAATTTTCATAAGTTTTTTCATTATCTTTATCTTCATTACCTTCATCTTCATTATTATCTTTATTAATAGTGTCGGAAATATTTGTTAATTCTTTAACTATATCATCAACTTTTAAATCTTGATTTTCAAAATTTTCATATGATGTATTATTAGTTATATAATAAATAAATGTAACTATAAATGATATTGCGACTGATTTATATATATTATTAGTTAACCAATAAATAATAATTGACAATAAAAAGAAACTAATTAAAACTTTAATATTAAATGAATGATCAAATGATGATAAAAGTACTAAAAAAATAGAAAATATTATGCTGTAATTAATAATATCTTTTCTATTTAATTTATTAAATTTATTTAATTTATTAAATTTATTTAATTTATTTAACATTATATATTATATTATCAGATTTAAAATCTAATTTAAAATATGATTTTAAATAATAATAATTACACTATTGAAATTTTACACTCTTGAAATTTTATAATAATAAATATTTTTATAATACAAATTTATTAACTAAATAATAAACTAATCCAGCTACAACTGCCTTAGCAGCTACACCAAATAAATTAAGACTACCATCTGTTCCTAATTGAACAAAGTTTTTTAATAACATATCATCAACCATTGCAAAATTTGTTAAAAAGACTAATAAAACAACCAATAATGGACGTTTACCTTCAGCAATAATTTGATCAGTTGTACTTAATTCTCTATCTTGATAATGTGGTTCTCCATAATTTTCATACTCTTCGTCGGAATCAGCATAATATTGATCATTTCCTTGTTGCATTTGCGGTTGTTGTTGCATTTGCGGTTGCATTTGCGGTTGCGGTTGCATTTGTGGTTGCTGTTGCATTTGCTGTTGCATTTGCGGTTGCATTTGCATTTCTTGTTGTTGAGACATTTGATCTTGATTTTCAAAATCTTGTAAAATATTTTGAACAAGTTCTGCATTATCTTCATCACCATTTCTTAGTTGATTTATTGGAGTTGATTTACTCATTTTTATATTATATATTCATAATATTTAATAATTAATTTTAACGCATACATTTTAAAATTAATTAATGATTTATTGTATTATTTGTACATTTTGTTGTTTGAATGTCATATTTATAACATTTGCTATCATATTTATAAACCTTATCTTTTATAGTTTTTGGATCAGGAGCTTTATAAACTATACAAGTTCTATCTTTACAAACTTTTCTAAATAAACATGCTAAACCAAAGCCCCAAATCATTGATATTAATATTCTACCTTTATGTGTTTTAACTATTTTATCTAATAGCATATATTATATATTTACATTTTAATATCATATTTTTGTTTGATAGTATCAAAAATATTTTCAGTATTTCTTTTATTATTATCTATATATTGTATATCAAAATTATTAAAATTATTTTTATCACAATTTACTTCTTCTACATTATATTTATAACATGTATCACCTTCATCTTTATAAATAATATTATCAACCTCGTCTGGTAATGGATATTTTATAACTATATCTGGTACAGGTGTTGAAATATAAACTAAAAACATACCTATAAATAAAGATAGAAAGAAATAAAATGATTCTATATATTTTATCATATCTATATATTATAACCATATTTTTTATGCATTTTATTTCTTAGATATCTTAAGTTTTATTCTTTTTTCACCACTACTTTTAGGAATAATTCCAGGGTTTTCTTTATTCAAATTTTTACTATCTATATTTTCTACATCCATATTCTCACCTATATTTTTATCCATATTCTCATCTACTGTTTTAAGCAAATCTTTATTAATTGATATTGTTTTTATATTTTTAATTTCTTCTTCTTCATCTGTATTTTCTTCATCTGTATTTTCTTCTTCTTCTTCATCTGTATTTTCTTCATCTGTATTTTCTTCTTCTTCTTCATTTGTATTTTCTTCATTTGTATTTTCTTGATTTGTATTTTCTTCTTCTTCTTCATTTGTATTTTCTTGATTTGTATTTTCCCCTTCTTCTTCATTTGTATTTTCCCCTTCTTCTTCTTGATTTGTATTTTCTTTTTTATTTAAAATTAAAGAGGATGTATCTATATTAATAGTTTTATTTGATTCTAATTTTTTTTCATCAAAATTAACATCTTTACCTTCTTTAATAATTGGTAATTTTATCATCATATTATTATTAATATTATTAATATCTTTTTCATAATCTTTAATATTTTTAATAAATTTATTTAATTTTGTTTGTTTTTCTATATATTCAAAGCTAATATCAAACCATAATAATATATTTTTAACATCATTAATTGATATATTAAATTGTTTACTAATATTATTATAGCGACTATCTTTCATGGTTTTATATTCATTTTTATATATTTCTAATAAAGATTTTTTCAATTTATTATCTAATGATTTTTCTATTTGAGCGAATACATTTTTACGCTTATAATATAATAAAGATAATTCACTATATAATTTAATTTTTTCAGTAATTTTATCATCTAATTCTTTCTGTTGTATTTTAAAAATTTCATTAATATAGTTAATCTTATTTTTTTCATTTAAATATTCATTTTTTACTGCAGTAAAATTATCTGTATTTAATAAACTATATAATAAATCTTTACTTATTTTTTTATTTTTATATATTGTATTATCTAAATTTATATATTCTGCAACTTCTATACTCATTTTCCAATCACATTTAGATTGTGTACATTTCATAAAAATTATACCATTATTATAAGATTTAATAATTGTTGGTTTATTACATTGTGGACATAATTGATTTGGATTATTATTAAAAAATAAATGTAAACTATCAATATATTTTTTATACTTATCTGTTTTTAAAAAAGAAACATATTCATTATATTTATCTATATAATTCATTATATTATATAACTATATAAACTTTTATTATTAAAAAATCGAATTCTTATTAATATTTTCATATTATTATAAAAAAATATTATTTAATAATCATTTAACGACGTCTAACTGTCTTCTTTTTAGGTGATTTTTTAGGTGATTTACGTTTAACAACCTTTTTTGCTGGTGATTTACGTTTAACAACCTTTTTTGCTGGTGATTTACGTTTAACAACCTTTTTTGCTGGTGATTTACGTTTAACAACTTTTTTTGCTGGTGATTTAGATTTAGATTTCTTTACAACCTTTGTCTTTCTTGGTGATTTAGATTTCTTAGCAACCTTTGTCTTTCTTGGTGATTTAGATTTAGATTTCTTAGCAACCTTTGTTTTTCTTGGTGATTTAGATTTACGTACTTCATCTCCAAAAAGTAATTCTCTGAGTGTTTTCATTTATACTATATTAATACAAAAAAAATTTTATATTAATTTTTTTTATTTTTTTTTTCTAAATATATCCAATAAATAAATAATAAACTTAATAATATAAATATTATTATTACTAAATTAAATCTATATGATAATATATTATTATTATTTTTTATAAATTTTCTTTTTATTTTATGATAAAAATTATTATCTACAAGTTTTGGTTTTACCATATATATATATATATATTACTTAAAAAATTTATCAAATATATACAAAAAGTTTAATAAGTTCTATGATTGAATAAACAATTTATAAAAAAAATAATAATATATTAATATAGAGATGATTAATATATTTATTAATAATGATTTAAATTTTAAAATTAACGAGTATGAATCTATATATAATTTAAAAAATATGATAAAAAATAAAACTAAAATTGATATAGATAATCAATTATTATACTATAATAACAAATTATTAAATAATAATATTTCTTTAATTGAATATAATATAAATAATTATGATCATTTAACATTAAACTATAATATAAAAGGTGGTAAAAGTTTTGATACTTTAACTGTATTAATGTGGTTACTTTATATTTGTGTATTTGGACTATATTTATTAATACTTGCATCAGGTTTAATTCCTGTAATAGCACATGCTTACGCTTATGCACTTAATTGGTCATTATTAAAAATTGGCAATCTATTTAATATAGGTGGAAGTGAAATATATAAAACAATTGTTTTTGTATTTATGTTTATTATTAGTATTGTAATTGTTTATTATTTTGTTTATGCAACTACTTCATTTGTTATATTTCCTATAATGTATACATATTTTGATGATGTTTGTAAAGGTATAAAAAAATCAAATAATATTGGATGGTGGGTAGCATTATTTTTTATTATTATTTATGGAATTTTTAATATACCTAATTTTTTATTAAATATTGTCGATGATGCAACTAAATTAAATATTATACTAAAAGTTATTATTGACCCTATTTTAGGATTATTAGATAATTTTGCAAATGTTGGCAAATTTATTGGAATTTATGCTATACCATTTTTAGGAACACCATTCTTAGAAGGTTATCATTTAGCTGTTTCATTAATTTCAACAAGTATTAAAGAGGTAACAGATATGTCCACTCTATATAGTTGTGACAATGAAGAATCACGAAAAAAATTAGGATTAATTTTAAGAAAATCTAATAAAGAAGGATCTCCTATTAGAGATTGGATTGTAAGTTATAAAGCAGAAGATTTGATAGATGCTGTGATAATTGGTTTAATACCAAAATTGTTTAATTATTATGAATGTCAAGTTAAAAATATGCCATTTTGGGATAGAGGTGGTGAAATAGCAGGTAAATATTATATTGCAAAATATGCAACAAATGGTTTTTGTTTTGCTTTAAGATTTATGAATGCTATTTCAGGTGTATTAGATTCAATTGGTGGATCAAGTCAGATAGCGAATATGATAAAAACTGGTAATGTTGCAGGTATAATATCATTTTTTGTATTTATAATTTGTATAATATTGGCTTTATTTAATGTGATGTAAAAAAAATTATTGATAGATTTGTATATGTTAATTATTGTATATGTAAAAATTGTATATGTAAAAAATTTGTAAGTATATATTATATGCAATTGAATATAATATATAATGAAACATTTGTATTAAATAATATTGCAGATGATGATAAAATTTTAAAAATTAAAGAATTAATTTACAAAAAAACCAATATACCTATTAAAGAACAATCTCTTCAATGGTGTGGAAAACTTTTAAATGATAAAAAAACAATTAATGATTATAAAATTAAAAATAATGATTTATTATTTCTTAGTTCAGAATTAAAAGGTGGTAATGTTCCAGGTTTTCCCGATGTAGGTCACTTAGTTCTTTTATTAGGATTTTCAACTATATTTTTAATACTACTCTACGTATTTTTTAATAGCATTATGAATAATTTAACTTTTCATGCTGAAAATACTTGTGGAACATTACAAAATATTGAAGCACAACTTAATAATAATACTATGAGTACAAATACAACTGGTTTTACAAATTTTTTTCAACAAAAAATGAGTAAATCAAAGAATTCAGCAAAAAATTTAACAAAGACATCAACAAATATACAAATTAAAAAAGGACAAAAAGGAGGTGATAATCAAAATAACCTCTATCAAAATATTTACAATATATCTTCTATGTTTTATAGTGCATTAGTAATCGTTATCATGACTATATATTATTATACTATGTTTTGTCATGATGGATTATCAAATTGGATAATTATTGGTACATTGTCATCATTATTGTTATTTTTAGGTGGATCAGTCGCATTGTATCATTTAAAAAATGGTGGGATTAAATTTGTAGGAGGGAATATAATTGAATATATTAATAATAATGTAGTTAAATTACTTGCAATTGGTAGCACTATTATTTCATTAGGACTATTTTTATTGACTTTACTTGTTCCATTTATTAAAAAAACTAAATATTTACATTGGAGTACATATATATATCCAATAGGGGTTGCAGCATTCTTTTACTTAATTACTTATATTGGTAAAATAAAGGGAGGATTCTTAAAAATTTTATCAGGGTTAATTGCTATAATTGTATTAATTTTTGTACCATATATACTGGCATATATTAATAATGTTTATAAAATGTGTTCTTAAATAAATTATGTAAATAAAAATTGAATATTTTTAGATAGATAATATTTATAAATAATTAGTAAAATGAATGAAAATAATGAAAGAGAACAGTTATTAAATAATGATGATAATATTAGATATGAAATAAATTCTAATATTATTAATTCTTTCAGAATCTTGAAAACGATATATCTTTTATTTACTATTTGTGTTCTCGGAGTAGTTATTATTTTTGATAATAAAGGTTATAGTAACAACTTTATATACATTACCATTTTATATACTTTTATTGAATCAATGACCTTTTTAACATATATGTATAAAATTAATAATAGTAATCAAATGAAAAAATGCAGGATTTTAAGTACTTTGTTAAGATTAATCTGGATTATTATTACATATTATGGTATTTATTATTGGATACAAGAAAATAAACAAAATACAATATTTTATTATATTACAGGATATATATATATAACTAATGTTATTTATATATTTTTTTTCTTTTTTTTCTCATGCTTATTATGTTGTGTTCGCATCAGCTTTATACATTCTGAAAATTTAGATCAACAAAATAGAAGAGCTGCTATCTCTATTATCGATGATGTAAGTGATATACAACTATTTTCTAATATTTTGAAACTTGACCTATACAACGACACTTTATGCAGTATTTGTTTAGAAAATTTTGAAAATAATGATAAATTGAGAATACTTAATTGTAATCATTACTTTCATAATGAATGTATTACAACATGGTTTGATAGAAGTTCTAAATGTCCTTTATGTAATAAAGATATGTTGAATAATAATGACGGCGATATGGTATAAATACATATTTATTTATAAAAAATTGATTAATACTTAAAGTATTAAAGATATTAAATTTATTTAATAATGTGTGGAATATTTGCTTTTTCGGGAAAAAAAGAAACTATAGAATCCTTGAAAAAAAATAAAAATTTTCAAACTATTCAACACCGTGGTCCAGATAATACTACAATTAAAGATGTGACAGATAACTTAATTTGTGTTTTCCATCGTTTAGCTATTAATGGTCTTGATCATTTGAGTGATCAACCATTGTGTATCAAGAATATTTCTTTAATTTGCAATGGTGAAATATATAACTATCGTCAATTAATTAAAGAGAATGATTTTAATTACCAAACAAATAGTGATTGTGAAATTATTATTCATATGTATCTTAAATATGGTATGGAATACACTTTAAAATCATTAGATGGTGTTTTTGCATTTGTTCTATATGATGCTAATTTGAAAAAATTGTATGCCGCAAGAGATCCTATTGGTATTAGATCATTATATTATGCTGTTGAAAATGAAAAATCTGAATCAGAAACTGAATTAGATATGAACAATATTGCATTCTGTAGTGAGGGTAAATCACTTACTTTTATGAAACATATTTACCAATTTCCACCAGGTAAATGGTTAGAAGATGGAAAATTTCAGACTTACTATTCATATTCGTATAACATTATATATGATAAGGGTGAAGAAGAAATTTGCGCTAATTTGAAACAGCTTTTAACTAATGCGGTAGATAAAAGAATGATGTCTGATAGACGTGTATGTACACTATTATCTGGTGGTTTGGATAGTACTTTAGTAACTGCATTAGTAAAAAAACACTATCCAGATTATGGATTAGATACTTATGCCATTGGTTTAGAAGGAAGTGTGGATCTTTATTATGCACGTAAAGCTGCAAAATATATGAAGACTCGTCATTTTGAAGTTATTGTTACAGAGCAGGAATTTTTAAATGCTATTGAGAAAACAATTCATCAAATTGAAAGTTGTTGTACTACCAGTGTTCGCGCATCAGTTGGCAATTATTTAGTAAGCCTTTATATTAAATCTCATGATAAACATGAAGATAATGATGACTATGATTTTAAAGAATCCGGTGATACAGTAGTATTCTGTGGTGATTTATCTGATGAAATATTTGCGTCTTATCGTGGTTTTCAAAAGGCAGATACACCTAATAACTTTTACCAAGCTAATTTGGAGATGTTGAAAAAAGTACATATGTATGATGTATTACGATCTGATAAATCAATTAGTGGTGCAGGTTTGGAAGCAAGAGTCCCGTTTGCTGATAAGGCTTTTGTGGAATATGTAATGTCAATTGATCCAAAATTGAAAATGTTTAATGATAAAAGAATGGAGAAATATCTTTTACGTAAAGCTTTTGCATATACAGATTTATTGAGTGATGAATTATTATGGAGACGTAAGGAAGCTTTCAGTGATGGTGTTAGTAGTCAGAGTAGAAGTTGGTTTCAAATTATTCGTGAATTTGTGGATCAGCAGATACCAGACGATGAGTATCAGGAAAGATTAGCTAAATATGCTCATTCCAAAGTTAAACCATATGATAAGGAGTCATTATATTATCGTGAGATATTTGATAAATATTATCCGAATCAGGATGGAATGATTTTTGATTATTGGAGACATCCATTTACAACAGAATTAGATCCATCTGCAAGGTTATTAGATGTTTATTAAAATTTATTTTATAATTTTATTTTATATATTTTTTAATGATATATTAAACCGTATATGGTGACAAATAGTATTATTAATATACAAGTAAAAATCAGTAAATCTCTAACAAATATATCAATATATAGGAGAAAATTATCGTAATTTTTGCAAAAGTATGTATATGGAAAAATATGATAATTTTCTCTATAATTTGTATAATTACATATTACTATAAAAAAACGATATAATAAAAAAAAAACGAATCTTGTACCTAATAACTTTAGACCTACAATAAATAAAAATTCAATATTTTTCTCCAAAGTATTAAGAATATTTTTTTTATCAGGCATTACAAAATAGTTTTCTTTTTTATGTAATTGTTCTTTAATATTATCATTTTTTTTATTCTTAATTTTGATTATTTTTGAGGATGTACTATTGGTCTGATCTGGTATCATTTATCTATAAAATATATTATTTTATAAATAAAGTATTTCATATTCAATTTTTTTACATACAAAAAATTGATTATATTTATTATTAATCAAATACAATTGCAATTATATAAAAAGATCTAATGACAGATAATTATGATACTAAAAAATGGTATATTAGCAACGATCAATTAAACGCTTTTATATACAATACTCATGATATATTACCAAACGAAATATCATGTAAAATCCTTGATAATTGTTATGATGAAAATACACTTCCATATAATGGGAAATGGTGGAATACAGATATTGCTTTTGATTATGGAATTTTAGGATTTATGTTGATAGGAGATACGGATGAAATTAAAAATTTGAAAATTACATTTGATAGAAATTGGGGATATAATTTTAATGTGAAAGGTACGCGTATAACTATTTTAGATTCTAATCATGACCAAATCATATCAGGTGAAATGTTTTTATGCGATCAATATATTATTCACAATAAAATCAAATATCATGTATCTGATCCAAGTAAATTAAAAATTAAAATATTGTATCCGAAATATACATATATTTAGAATAAAAAATGATTTTTTATTTTTTTAAATTATATCACATATATTATAATGCCATACTATGCTGTACATCAAGGTAAAATAAACAGTGTTTTTACATCTTGGAACGATTGCAAAGAGTCTATTAATGGATATAGTGGTGCAATTTACAAAAAATTTAATAATAGAAATGATGCTGAAAATTTTGTTAAATATGGTAATAATGGAAATTCTAAAAATGAAAAGAAAAAATTACCGAATAAAAATAATCATGAACACATAAAAATAAATAAAAAAGAGTTTATACCTGATATATATGTATATACTGATGGTGCTTGTAGCAAAAATGGTAGTTCTAATGCTCGTGCAGGATTAGGTGTATATTTTGGTGAAAACGATCCAAGAAACTTAGCTAAACCAATTGAAGGAAAACAAACTAATAATGTTGCTGAAATATCTGCTATTATTGAAACTTATCACATTTTAGAAAATGAAATTAAAAATGGTGATCAAATAATGATCTATACTGATTCAAGATATAGTATCAAATGTTGTACTACTTATGGAGAGAAATGTGCTAAAAATGGGTGGAAAGATAATATTCCTAACAAAGAACTTGTTAAAAAAGCTTACAATTTATTTAAAGATTTAGATAATGTACAATTTAAACATATTCCTGCACATACAGGTAAAACAGATTGTCATTCGGTTGGTAATTTCCATGCAGATAGATTAGCAAATGAAGCCATAGGTGTTTTTCAAAATGAGATTCAAAATAAAAAGAAAAATATTAAGCCATCAGAAAGAATATATTTAGAAGTAGCTTACAAAGATAAGGATTTTGCAAAAGTTTGTGGTGCAAGATGGGATACATTTAAAAAAAAATGGTACATCACTGATAATTTAGATGAAAGAAATAAAGAGATGATTTTTAAACATTTTAATAAAGTTTAATTTTTTATTAAAAAAATTTCTTTTTTTTTTGCAATGATTTATCGAGTTTTTCTTCTATTCTATCTAATTGATCTTTATTATTTTTTCTCAAATATTCTTGTAAATTTATATATTCGTTTATAATTTTATCAATTGATTTAGATATTTTCTCTTTTTCATTTTCTTCATTATCTTCTTTTTCTAATAAATTTTTACATATTTCTAATATAGATAATGTATCTTCTACCAATAATCTATATCTAACTTCTGGAATAAAATTTTCATGTCTTTCTATAGATTGTGAACTACTTTCTATCATTATAATCAACATACTTAAAATATCTGTTTTTTCTGTATTCCAAAAAGAAAAATTAAAATTATTATTGATACCTGTCATATTACAATTTGGTAAAGTTGGTAAAGTTGGTAATATTGATTTATCATGTTCACTCATTTGTATTGTATAATATTATATTATCATATAATTAAGATTAATTTCATAAAAAATAAAAGTATATATTATATGAAATATATAATATCTATTATTATTATTATTGTTCTTATCATAATTAATACTGCATTTAATAAAAATAATGAAGATATTAACTTAATTATTCAAACTTTAATTAGACAAAGTGCGCGATGGTCTCTTGCTGCAAAACAAGATGAAAATTTATTAATTGCTGTTCTTCATGCAAATTATGGTGCAGGATATTTATGGGCGTTAAAAGATATAGCGACTGATGAACAAATTAAGACAGCAACGGGTATAAATATGAGTGATTTTACAAAAAAAATAGTATCAATACAAGATTCTGTAACAAAAAGATTAGCTAAAACATGTCATGAATATTCTGGAAATTCAGATAAATATTTAGCTGCTATTGCAGGAGAAAGTTAATATTATATAAAGAAATTTAGACAATATAATTTAATTTATGAGTAGCGGCGAAGAAACATCGACATCATCTGAAAGTTCACCAAATACGAGACTTTTGAGAAAAATGGAACAACAAATTAATGAAACACCTGCAACTACACGAGAAGAAGCCAGACAAAAATTGAAGCAAAAATTAATGGTTAAACGAACACAAAGATTATCCAGATTCGGGCAAAAAATTAAATTAGATAATATGAAACAAGGAATGGAAGAAAAAATGGAACAAGAAAAAAAATTAGAACAAGAAAAACAAGAAAAACAAAATAAGATTAGAGAAAAAAGAAGACTTAAACGACAAAGACAAAAACAACGACAAAAAGAAAAAAAACTTGAAGAAGAATCATCTAAACAAGTTGGAGAATAAATTTTATTATATAGATAATTTATTTACATAATAAAAAATTATTTAGTAGATTTTTGAGTTAATATCTTACTCATCATTTTTGTATTTTCTCTAACTGCACTTGATAAATCTTTAAGAATATCACATAAATTATCTCCATCTTCAGTTTCAAAGAATGCACTTAATACTTGATATAGCGGATCATCTGTTACATCAATGATATCATACTCTCCGCTGCTCTCAACTTCAGTTCCTTCATCTTCAGTTCTTGTAACTTCTTCATCAGAGTTCAATTCACTCTCTGATTCAGTTCTTGTAGGACTTCTTTTATCTTCTTTTTCACTCATTATAATTCTTCTTAATAAATAATTGTCTAAAATTAAACGCTATGACTATTTTTATTTTTGGTTAAACTTTATTTGTAAATAGAAAGCTTCAAGAGTGTAAAGTATCCAATCTATCTAAAAATTTAATTATATATATATAATTATCACTTTCACAACTATATTCTATAATATCTAAACAATTATTAGTACAATCAAATATCTTAATATTATAATTTAATAAGTATGGTAAGATTTTTATTAAATTAGTATTATTATTTCCATCATTAAGTGATTCTTTTATACTTTTTATTTCTTCATAACTTAAATCAATATTATTACTAAATTTTTTTATAAAATTATTAGTTATCATTATACTTAACATTTTCTTAAAATTTAATATTACATTTTTAATTTTTTTACCACGAAGATATTCTTTAACAATTGGAGAATAAGATAATGGCAATGATTCTAATATATTATATAAAATACTTTCATCATAATTATTTGTCCATTTTCTAACATGTTTCCATTTTATATTATCACCTAAATTAGTTTTATTTTTAATACAATTTGGAATTTTACCTTCAGATAATGTTGTATTAAATGCAGATATGTAATAATTATTTACATGAACATTCCCTTGTATTCCATCTACATATGGATATAAAGAAGAAGATCTAAAAAAACGATGTGATTCATTTTCATAATTTATAATATCGTCATACCCATCTTCTTGAAAGTCACATTTTTTTAAATCTTCCATATCATCATATGAATCCCCTAAAAGTATTGAGTTATAAGATAATGGATTTAATCCAGGTAAATTATCTTTATTACCTGTCCACCAATATTTATCTTCATAAAATGGATTATCTAAATATCTAATATGTACATTTTTATTTGAATCGTGTTTAATTACAATAGCATTATATTTTCTATTCATTTCATCATCAATATCAACAATTATGATAGGTCTATGTTTAAAATTTGTTTTCTTTTTATATTCAATTAATTCTTCCCAGCTTAATGGTTCCAAATTCATAATATATAAAAAAAAGATATTATTTTACTATTTTATACACAATTATCTTAATATTTTATTTAATATTGCAAAAATATAATAAGATATTGTACTAATTATAATTATAATAATTGGTAAAATATATCTTTTTTTTTCATTTTTAACAAGTTTTGGTCTTAATACCATTAATATTGATAAGATTATTAAATATAAAACAATTGAACTTCTTAAAGGATGATTTAAATCAATTAATGTCCACATATATATCATACTATAATATTTTTTTAATTGATATTAATATATGTATCAGTTATTATATTTCATTATTCTAATTATACTGTTATTATATTTTTATATCAACTATTACAATCAAAATATTGAAAACTTTTATACATTATTTCTACCATATTATGATCCAAACAATATTAAAAAATATAATACTTTTAAAAATAATTATAGAGAGTACAATCAACCAAAATATAATGTAAATTTCTATAAAACTAATCAACAACTTAAATACACAAACTTCCTACTATTCCTTAAATCATTGATTGCATATAATTATCCTATTATTAATGTCAATTTTGAAACTCTCAACAGCGATAGAACACTTATCCAAAAATTAAACACTTCTACAAATAATGATCTTACTATTATACCAGCACCTATTATGGTAAATGAATCTATTAATAATAATCTTGATAATTTAAGATTTATAACTTCTATGAATGAACAATATATATTTATTCTATCACCAATTGATAAAAATATTGATACAATATTTGATTTACATAATAAAAAAATAGGTGTTGGTGAGAAAGGATCCTTATGGGATCAATGTGCTAAAGATATTTTTAATAATATCAATATAAAATATCAACCACATTATTTAAATTTAAAAGTTATGTTACAAGAATTATATAATGATAATATAGATGCTATCTTAATAACTGATAGTTTTCCAAGTAATTTATTAAATTTTATTTTTCATAATTTTTTCCATATACATCTTATTTCATTAGAACCTATACATAATTTAGATTTTTATTATACTAAAAAAAATTTAGATCTTAATAAATTATCTGCAATTTATATTCCACAAGCTTCTTATAAAGAAAAACATGATAATTATTTACAAGCTAATTTATTTAATAATTTTAATAGACTTTCTCGTAAATATTTATTCTATTATTCAAATTTTGTAACCTATAAATTTTCAAATTATTTATTAGCTAATAAAGATTTTAATAATGATTTGGGATATATGATAACCAAACACATCTTTAATAATAGCAAAATGTTAGAAAAATCTAAAAATGCATACTCATTATATCCTATTGAATTTAATAAAGGTGCAAAAAAATATTACTTAGAAAAAGGATATGCTACTCATAATTCTAATATAAATTGTATTTATATGTACGGAAAACAGCGCTGTGATTCAAAATCACTAAAAAATAATCTACTCAATAATGATCCTTATTACAATTTATTATAATTTTCTATTTATATTCTATATATGAATAAAAAAATAACTCTCACACAAGCTAAACAGATTGGTAATAAACTTAAAATTAATTTTGATGTGGTTGATCCTAAAGAGTGGCAATACGCTATGCAAGTTGAACTCGAACATGGAACACATAACAAAAGAACTAATGTTACAGGGAATGATCTGTTAAAAACAGGTAAGATCGCATTGGCACATTTATTAGAAATCCCAGATTACTATGTTCGTTTGAAAAAAATGGAAGAACAAGCAAATAAATATTGGATGAATAAGAAAAAAGTATCAATACTTAAAAAATAATTATATATAAATATTATGATGAAATTCATACATAAAATAAAAGCAGATGATTTTATTAATAATAATAATAATTTTGATTCAAATGATTATATGGGTATTAAATTCTATATGATGAGTGAAATTTTTGAAAATAATATTGGTCTATTTATACAAGTTAAGTTACCATATGGTTATGAAAAAATTGATACTAAGATAAGATGTGGTATATTAAATTCAAATAGTAATATGTGTAATAAACATGTTTTTGAATATACATATAGTCACAATGAATGTGAAGCAATTGGTACTAAAACATTTATAAGTAAAGCAGGTGTTAATAAGTATATAATCAATGATTATATTTATGTTGGTTTTGAAATAGTAAATTGTGAATATGAGAAAAATCACATTAGAATGATACAAAAAATATATGAAATAATTAATAAAAATGATAATTCAAATGAATTAGATATATTAAAATATCAATTAGATGAATCAAAAAAAGATTGCGATAAATATAAAAATAATAATAAAGTATTTAATGTTAAAAATGATAAGTTAAGAAAGGCTTATGATGATCTTTTATTTAAATTTAATGAACTTAAAAAAGATCTTGAATTGCGTAATCAATATATTAATAATTTGAATGAAAATATTGAAGTATTAAATATTGCAATTGAAGAGATGAAAAAAGAGATTAAATATTATAATCCTAAATCAAATGTAGATAATTATATTGAAGTTGAACAAGAAATTGAAAATGATGATGATAGTATTAATAGAATAAATATTTATAAAAATTCTCTTGATAATATTTACAATGTTAATATATTAGATCTTGATAAAGTTGAAATTAAAGATTTTAGTTTATATGATTTAAAAGTTTTTAAAAAAAAATTGAATAGATTACAATGTATTATTGATGATAAAATACAAGATCAAGAATCTTGTAAAATTTGTTTTACAAATGATATTGATGTAATTCTTTTACCATGTGGACATAGTTGTTGTTGTTCTAACTGTTCTCAATTTATTAATAAAAAATGTCCAATATGTAGGAAACAAGTTGATAATCTTTATAAAATATATTAAATTAAAAAATATATAAGATTGAAAATATATAAGATTGAAAATACATAAGAAAATAAAAATATATTAAATTAATGTCAGAAACGGATAATGAAGAAAATTCTCAAACTATTGAAATTAGTATTGAAAAAACAGATGATACTATGTCAAATAATACTATGTCTGATAATACTATGACAAATAATACTATATCTAATATTACTATGCCAGATAATACTAATAGTAGAGAAATGAATAGTAGAGATATGAATAGTAGAGATATTCATAGTAGAGATATGAATAGTAGAGATATTCATAGTAGAGATATTCATAGTAGAGATATGAATAATGAAAATAAAATAGATAGTGATGCAAATTATGGTGAATGGAATGCTTTAATTGATAGATCTAATTCTCGTTATCATATTCATATTAAATCATCTACCTTATGGACTATAATTAATCATATTTTTAATATATCATTGATTATTACTTCAAGTATAATTACAGCTGATGGTATTGGTGATATTTTTAATAAAGATATTTTAATAATTTTAGGTTTGATTATGGTAGCATTATCATCTATTAATACATTTTTAGATCCAAGTAGTAAATATACACAGCATCGTGAAATTAGTAAAAAATATAGGTTAATATATCATCAAGTTAGAAGATGTGAAAATTTTGTTAATTTTTTGGAATTACAAAAACAATTTGAAGATACTGAACAAGATGCTCCTGATATACCTTTTTTTTTTAGCAAAATAAAGTCAAGAGTTTTATTTATGAATCCTAATTTACAAAATGATTTTAATAATTATTATAGATATCAGAATGAGCCGCAAGCAGTTGTTGTAAATACATATGCTAAAATGAATGTTTAATTTTATATGTTAAATATGAAACAACAGTAAATAATAGAATACCCCATAATATATCTTTAATACTGACTTCTAAAGTCCAGTTAGTGAAGGTTGCATAATTTGTAAAATCGTAAAGACCATATCCTACTAAAGCTACTAAAGCGGCATTAATGATAATATCTTTTTCATTTTTTGAGTGATCTAAAATTAGATATTTTACAGCAATTCCCATAATGATATAAGCCATAAATGCACCAAAATATTTTATTTTAAATGGTGATTTTTGAATTTTTTCAATTAGATTTTTGTAATAATTGCCTGCTATAAAAATTAGATAAGGTGTATCAATTATTAAAAATAAATAATATCAATGCTATTATTATTTCATTCATTTATATTATTTATTTATATTATTTATATTATTTATATTATTTATATTATTTATTTACTAAGATTTATTTTTATATTCTTGTTGTTTATTATAATTTATACGTTCTGTTGTATCTCCTCTAAAAGCATAATCTGGACCATGTAAATAGGGATATTCACTCTTATTTTTCTGTTCTTCACAACAATCATCCAATAATGTTACTGGTTTCCACTCATCTGTTCTATTAACTGTTTTACAATTGTAACACAATGGTTTAGGATTATATTTTTGACAATGTTTCTCTTTATTATCATATGGATAATAATCATGATAACCTAAATTTTGCATACCTCTTGGTAACTCACAAAAACCATACTCCTTATCACAACCACCAAAATTATTAGGGTAATTATGATTTTTTTTATAAAATGGACACTCTTTATCTCCTAAACATGGTCTATCCCATAATCCTTTTGGTTTTCTACGACCATAATGATCATATTTCGCTTCACAATTATATTTATTATAAACATAATTTAGAATTGGTTGTACATTTGTTTCTGGTGATGTTGGAGGAATTCCAGATGGATTATAGAAATATGGTTCAGCATTGAAACATGTGTATTGATTTTTAAGAGTATTGTTATGTTGGTATTGTTTTTGTTTCCATAGTATTTTGTCTACATTATAATAATTTACGTTTAAATCTTGCCAATTTTTATTATTTATATAAGAATTTTCTGTTCTATCTCTCTTACTATTTCTATATAATGGATTTAATTCATAATATTTATTTTTACCAACAGTTCTTACACCTTCTGGTAAATATAATTTATCACTTGCATAATATCCTACTAAATCGTAATATGTTAGATGTATTTTATTATTTACAACTACAAAATTAAGATAAATAGTTGGACCAACATATCCTTCATCTCTGACAAGAACTATAAAAATACCATATTTATAAATACAATTTTGATTTGGTAATAATTTTTGATTAATTTTGTGAACTTTAAATTTATAGATAGAGAATGGATTAAATCCATCATAATCTTTGAAAAATTTTTCACGATATGAATTTAAAAATATCTTGTTAAACTCTTTGATAAAATACTCTAAAACAGTATTTACTTGTGGAATACATGATTTATGAGGTTTAAATACTTGTTGATTATCTTCATAATTTAATGCATCATATATATTAAAATCATTGATGCGATTGTACCAAGTATCTTTATTGATTCTAAATTTATTATCCCATGATATATCAATTAAACGTATATTATTAATTTTAAGATCTTTATTTGTCATTAGATCAAGTACATGTTTCATATATTTTTCTTTAAATATTTCCAATATATAATCCGGGAAATTCTTATCATTATTTGAAGAACGTGGAATATCTTGTGGATATGGATTATTATAAGCAACTTCAGTATCTTTCCAAGGTTTATCCCAATTCATATTAAATAATTTCCATCCCCATTTATCATATCCTTCTACCAATTGAAAATTTATATATAAAAAAATTATTATAATTATTATAATTATTATACCAAAAATAAAATATCTCATTAACTATAGTATTTAATAATAAATAAATTTATTTATTATTAATTTTTTATACATATTTATGCATTATAATACATGTAAAAAGCTATCATTAATAACACAAATTGATACTCATATCCACTATTCATTACATTAAAACCATTTTTCCAATGAACCATAAAAATTGCACCCAATAATACTGGTATAACTGCAATTGATGACCATTGTGTAATACTAAATCCTAAAATATTTTTATTATATAATCCACCAACTATGTATCCTAATCCAGCAGCTATTTCAGCAAATACAACTAATGCTGCTATTATTAATGGTAATTTGAAATGTTTTGCAAAAGAATTTAATTTTTTTGTAAGACCGTGATATAAAAATACACTTGCCATTGCTATACGAAGAAACCACATTGAATTTTTCATATTATATATATTTAATATTATATTTTTACAAATTATGTAATATATTATCACATATATTATCACATATATTATCACATATACATAAAATTTTATTCTCCCCACTCTGATTGACTATAAACACTCACACCATCCCCTTCATTCTCTGTTCCTTGTGGCATCATACCATAATCATCACCAACTTCCAATATTTCAAACTCATCCTCTTTAGGTTGTTGCATATTAAATTGATCAGTATAAATAAATTGATCCTGATGTTGCACTTTTTTATAATCTTCTTTAAATGCTTCAATCTGTTCATCTGTAGCATCTGCGCCTATTTTTTCTTTAGCCAACCCTTCTATTTCAATATCAGCTAAATCTTGTTTGAAATTATTTTCGGATAATTCTTCTTCTTTTATCATTAATGATTGTATATCTATTTCGCCATCTTTAACAATTCCAAATTGATCTTTCAGAAAAGCTGTATCAGCTTCACTACCTTCTTCTGCAAATTCTTTAGTTTTTCTACAATATTCTTGATAATATATTGTTGTACGATATTTGTCTACTTCTTTAATATTCATATCAAATATTTCTGAATCAGATAATATTAAATTAAATATAGATATAATAAATTTAGCTATAACAATAGTCTCATCTTTTTCAACACTTAACAAGAAATTATTTAATTGTGAAATTAAAATATAGAGTAAAGCATCTGTTGCATTTTTAAGATTAAATTTACTTGTATCTATAATTTTATCCCATGTACAATTATATTTATCTGATTTTGCAGAAATACTATTAATTTCACGCATATTATACTCAAATTTTAATGATTTAAAAATTTTTCCATTTGTTTCCGTAAAATATTCACTCAACTGATCATACTCATCAAAAATAAATTTCTGCAATTCTTGTGATACTTTACTTGTCACAAATGGGATTCTTACTGGTTCATCACGTATATTAAAATTATTAGCTATTGTTGAAACATATCTTCTAAAATATTGGTTAATATACATTTTTAATAAATATATTCTATTTTCTTTACTATTATCCAATAACTTTATTAATTTATATTTATTTTCTTCTTCAATATTATCTACATCATATGTATTTTCATAATCACCTAATGTATTTAATAAATTATTATATTTTTTTTTAAATTCTATATTTTTATCATTACCCGTTATATTAGCTAATCTATCTACCAATATATTAATCTCATTTGATAAATCATTTATTTTTAAAGATTCTAAATTAATTAATGACTCTATTTCATCACTTTCAGGAATAATATACATCTTTTTAACAATCTCTCCCAACAACTTACTAAAATCTTCCCTACTAAATTCTACACTCTTAATTTCTTTCAATGTTTTACCACATTTTACACATCTTTCATTACCATCTACCATCTTTATTGTTTTATGTAATTCCCCTTTTGTTAAACCTTCATAACAATATGTCTCAAACTTCTTCTTAATTATACCTTCTGTTAAAATACTTTCATAAGGTTTATTATAACAATATAACTTTCTTTCTGGTTTAACATATAATTTTGTTATTGTACCCTTACTAACAAACATATTATAATATGTTAATAAATCCCATGTTTCTTTCATTATTTTACTTAATTTACCATCACTCTTATCATTAACAAATTTATTATATTTATAATCTTCTAATGATTCTAAACAACAAGAACTTGCACAATATGGAGGCTCAAATGCCATTATAAAATTATCTTCCTCACTAATAGATTCTTTAATAATTTGTTTAATATTATATATTAAATATTGAGAACGACTATATAATTTTTTATATAATTCATCAACATCATTTCCAGTTAAAAGCTGCTTTTCAAAATTATTAGATAATTCATCAACATTTGCAGGAATTTTATCTACATTATCTATCGTTCTATCACTCTCAACTGGTTTACTTTTATCATATAAAGATCTTTTACCATATAATTTTTTAATTGTTACCTTATCACTATAAATTCTAATAAATTTAAATATTTCATCTATTATTTCACGAATTAAAATATCTCTTGTTTTATCATCTTTATCCTTATATATTAATACTTTCATTTCCTGTAAAATACACGCCAAATACTCAACACCATATTTACCTTTCCATGAACTAAATGTACAACTTGAAACAGGATTTTTTTTAATATAAGGCGGAACTGCCGTCTGAATAGAAATTAAAAGTCTGGCTGCAATTAATGAATATTTTTTAACAGTAACAAACTTATTATATGATATCTTAAAAATACCTGACTCATCCAACTTACTTATCTTATGATCTGGTAATCCTTTCGCTCTGTACATCAAAATTGTTTTTTTGCGAAAAACTGGATAAGAAGGCAAAATAGATAACTGTTCTAAACTATCTGCAACTATATCCATGAAATCAGATTTTAATAATTTAATACCAATCTTATACATAAATGTTTGAATAATTTTACAAATTTTTATACCATCATCTAACTGCTCTAACTTGAAACCTTTTCCAATTAAATCAGTACGATATACTTGACTTTCACAAATAATATTATCAGTATCTTTAGATCTTTCCATTAATACCTGCTTCTCTTCATCTATTAATTCATCTCTCAATACAATAGGAATACCATATTCATCAAAAGATGGAGTATCATCAAATGGAACATCTGATAAATATGCACCACAAACTTTACAAGATTGTTGTCCTTTTACACTTTTACCATCATCGCCAAATCTTGCTAACATTTTTTCACGCACCATCTCTTTAATAGTATTATCATTTGTATACTCTTCTCTCTTCATATAAATATAATGTCCACACATCAAATAACCTTGATATTTTTTAGAATAAACAGCGTCGCCTATTTCTAAACCATCCTTTTCTAATAATTGATACATTAAATGCCTTCTCGCATACTCATTTTTAACTTTTGTAATTCTACCTAAAATTTGAACAATAGATAATGGTATTTTACTCTCTAAGTCTTCTGGTAATATTTCATCTATAACCACTTTATCAATATGTTTTTGTTCTAATATATTTTTTGCTTTTGATAATTTATCTTTGGTAATTTCACTCTTATTATTAATATAATCTAATAAATCCTTATAATTTTCTACTGCATTCATAGTCATATTTGTATTTTGCTCTATTTTATATAATCTTTTAGATTTACATCCTTCCAGTGTATAAACACAATTAATATCTTTCATATCTTGGATTTTATCATCTTCCAAACCACACAAATATATTATAGAATCAATATCTTCTGCTTCTTCGCGATATTTCCATTCACCATCAGACCATTCATATATTTTAGCACGATTAAGTTTAATACCATCTTTATCTCCAACAAGTATAGCCATATCACCTTTTTCATATTCTTTATTATCTTTTTCTAATTCATCTAATTTTTTAAACTCTTTAACAAACTTAGAACATTTATCAAAATATTTATCTAATTTTTTTTCTTTCTCATAAGAATTCTTTACTACACTTGCAGTTTGTGATACGTTTTTAAGTGTTGTTTCAATATCATTTTTATTATATGTATCTTCCTTAGATAGAACAAAATTGTAATAGTAATTACCAAAATCAATATGTTTATCTATCCATACCATTCTTTGTTCAATTGAATCATAAATATTATTTTGTAAAGGATATTCTCCATATAATTTCACAATTTCATCATCATAGAAGTACTCATTACGAAAGATTGTGTTGGGGAAATCTTTCTTCTCTGTTTTTTGCTCTGCAATCATTTTTTCATAACTTTTTTTATATTCATCAATTAATGATTCCTCCTTTTCAACATGTTTCTTCAAATATCCTTTTATCACATCTAACTGTTCAATATTAATATCATTATATGTTATCTTATATTTACTTAATATCTTATTAACATCCTCCATAAATTTAACTTTTTCTAATTCCAATTTTTGTCTTACAATAATATCCGATAATGTCGGCACAACCAATTTTAATACTTCGTCAAATTCATCTTTTGTTAATTCTACAGAATCAAATAAATATAAATTAGAATTTTCTTTATCTAATGTTCCATCTACATAAAAATTATTTTTATCATTTTTCTTAATATTAATTATATTATGTTTTAACTTTTTATGACCATAAATTTCACCCACATCTTTCATTTCAATATTAACAGTATTATAATTTATTGTAAATTTATCATCATCTATCACAGTAATCTTAAATGTACCTTCAATATTTTTATTACCTTTAATTACAATATAATCATTAGTTTCTAAATCATGATTTTTACAACTAATAATTGTTTTTTCACCTTTTATTATTTTTTCAATATTACCTATTTTGTCAAACCTATTTATACCATTTGATACAATATCTGTTAATGACCTTTTTTCTTTTGGTAATAAAAAAAATCCAACTATGTTTATTTCTTCTCCTGGAATTAAAACTTTTGTTTTAGTTTTGGTAAATTTTTTATCATCATCTAATGTATCACAAGCAATATAAACAGTACCTGTACCCATTCTTTCTTTCCAATGTGTTGTATTTATGTTAAAATATCTTAATAAATTTGTATCATGTATTAATTTAGTTTTATAACCAACATCTTTATCATTTTTTTTTTCAGATATTATATAAGGTCTTGTCAAATTAGTAGTTTGTCTTAAAAATTTTTCATAAGATATATTTTTATATTTATAATCTTTATCTAATTCCCCATATTCTAATAATTCATCCCTTAAATTAACATTTTTAACATTTTCTTCACTATTTTCAAAATCTTCTAAAGATATTTCAGGATTGTCAGTATCTATTGTTACATATATTTTTTGTTTATCCAATACAACTGGTATTAACCAATTAGATAAATATTCATTATTATAATAATTATCTAAAACAAAAGAATATTCATTATCACGTTCTAATAATGTTTGACCACTATTTTTAAGTTCAACAATATTTTGAACTTTTTCACTAATTTTTTGTTGATGATATTTATTATTCTGATCTTCAATCGGTAATTCTGATAAAAAATCATTCTCTAAATCCTCAATATATATCGAATCATCTTTATAAATTCTCTCATATTCAGGTATAACTTCTATATCTGTAACTGTAATCGCTTCATCTGTATTGGCAAATAAATCAATTTCTTCTGAATTATTTATAACATTATTAACATTTTCTTTATCTGTTTCTGTACTAATTACATTTTTTGATTCATTCTCAGGAATATTCTCTGTATTATTTGCCACTTCTATTGGTGCATTATTTATTTTTTCAGATATACCAAGTTCTTTACGTAATTCACCAAATTCTATATTTGAATTATCACTATTCATCTAATATAATAATAATAGATTAATTTTTTTTTGAAATAATACTTAAATAAATAAACTCATACTTATATAATATTATGAACCTATTAAATCTATTTAGAAACAGTAATATTAATGAGTACACTTCTATTAAAAGTTTATTAGAAAGAGAGCCATACAATTTGATTGTGAAAGATATTCAACATTTTCCAAATTTATATATGATTGTCTATGATAAAAATAATAGTGACTTAAATAATTCTGTAGTTAAAGAATGTCGTGGAATTATTCTTGAAAAAAATACAAATAAAATTGTTTGCTATTCTTTTAATAAAGGATTAAATTTATATAATAACTTATTACCAACCCAATTTGACTGGAATTCAACAAAAGTTGAAAAATCAATTGATGGAACACAAATTAAAATGTTCTTTTATGATGGTGAATGGAGATATGCTTCTACAAGGTGTATTGATGCCAATAGAGCATATTGGTTCACAAATGAAAGTTTCTATGATCTTTTCACAGATGTTAAAAATGAGATTGATTACAATAGATTAAATGAAAAATATTGTTACAGTTTTGTTCTATGTCATCCTAAAAATAGAATTGTAATGAATTATGATGAACCAAAATTGTATCATGTATTAACACGTGATTTAGAAACTCTGGAAGAAGTTGATATTGATATTGGTGTAGAGAAACCTGAAGTATTTACAAATTTTGAAACATTTGAAGATTTGTTAAATAGTGCTATGAATAGTGAAAGTATGGAAGAGGGTTATATGTTATGTTATAAGGACTGTGATAATATTTTACACAGAGTGAAAATTAAGAATGAGAGTTATAATAAGATTAAGAAATTAAGGGGAAATACTAATAATTTATTTTATAATTTCTTACAATTAAGATCTAATGATTTATTACAATTATATTTAACTTTTTATCCTGAACACAGTAGTAGATTTGCGTTATTTGAGTTGGATATTAGAAAATTGGCGTCTGAAATTCACCAATTGTATATGAATAAACATGTTCATCGTGTAGAAACGGAGATTCCAGTTCACTTAAGAACAATGATTTATAAATTGCATGGTTCATATTTGGATACACATGAAATTACAACTATTAATAAAGTAGTTGATAATTTATGTGAATTACATCCATCTCAGGTGTGTCATATGTACAATAAGACGTTTGGGTATCATACAGATTGAATATTTTTCAGAATTAATTAATGACTGAAAGTGACATTAATTAACAAGTATTAATAATTTTATGTGGTAACATAAATCATAAAATTATTATTTTTATAAACTCAGTAACAACTGATTCTCAGTAAGGAAATTAATGACTGAAAGTGACGTCAATATTTTATTTTATTTTCCTATATTATTTATAAAGGTCATAAAACAATAATTTTTTATGTTTTTTTGTGCACAAAAAATTCGCGTAATTAAAAAATTTGTAAAAATTGTGGAAAAAAATTTTTTATAAAAAAAATTCTTCTCAGATTTTTTATCCCTGATTTTATAAATTTCACTTTAAAATTTTCTACAAATATTTTTATATAATTTTTCCCCGCGCGCGGAAATTATATTTTTTAGTTAAAATAGAAATAGAAATAGAATAGAAATAGAAAATAGAATAGAAAATATTTAAAGATAATTATTATATTATAATATATTATAATATGTACTATTGTTTTCGGTGCGGAAAAGAATCAAAAACAAAAAGTAATTTAAACAGCCATTTACGAAATAAAATAAAATGTGAAATAATATTTTTAGATATTTCAAGAAATACCATCATAAATGATTATAATGAATATATAGAAAAATTTTTATCAGTCTTTAAAAATAATTCTATTTTAAGTGCCAATAATTTGCCAATAAAAACCAATACAACTGCCAATAATTTGCCAATAATTGCCAATACAAATGCCAATAATTTGCCAATAATTTCTAATACAAAAAATATAAAAAATTGTGAACATTGTGGAAAAAATTTTTCTCACAGAAATAGCTATTATTTACATAAGAAAAAATATTGTAAAGTTATCAAAAATAATCAAGAAAAGGAAGAATTAATGAATGAATTCTTAAATACAAAATACAATCTATTAAAAATAGAATATGAAGAAAAACTTGATAAAACAAAAGATGAATTCAGTGAAAAACTCGAGAAAGAGATTGAAGAAAAGAATAAAATTAAAATAGATCTTGAAAATAAAATTTTAGATCTCGAATCTAAATTAATACCCTACAATCAAAATAATCCAAATAATCTAAATAATACAAATAATATAAATAATGGACATATTGGTGACAATAATATCACTATTATTAATAACTTTGGGGAAGAAAAATTTAATATGACTGCTCAAGATTGTGAGAAAATTATGTCCCATGAATTTGATATGATTCTTAAATTAATAGAGTATATTCACATTATTCCACCTGAAAATAGAAATGCCTTTATACCCAGTCTGAAAGAAAAATATGCAATGATACTAAGAGATCAAAAATGGGATTTAGTAGATAGAAAAGATTTTATAGATAACCTTGTTATCAATAAAAATATAATGTTAGAGAAAATGTTGGAAGAATATGGAACAGAATTTGAAAATGTAAGTCCAAAAAGATCAGAAAGTGTAATCAATTATTGTAAAAATGATGAAGAAGAATATAAAAGAATAAAAACAAATGCAACTTTATTATTGTTTAATAACAAAGATATGATCCAAGATACATATGAAGTTAAATACAATAAAAAAATAAAATCACGTTAAATTAATTTCGTACGAATTAAAGTTAAGTATAAAAAATATATAAATAATAATTTTATTTATATATTCATGAAATATCTTATAGAGTGTTCTTTTGGAGAGATAATAGATAAAATATCGATTTTAAGAATAAAACTGGATAAAGTTACTGACAAAAATCAGGAAATAAATATTAAAAATGAGTACGATAAATTGATAAAGTATAAGACTGATGATGAAACTTTAAACTATTTATATGAAGAGCTATACGAAGTCAATAAAACTTTATGGAATTTAGAAGACAATATAAGATTGAAAAGTAGTAAAGAAGAGTTTGATAAAGAGTATATCAATATTGCCAATTCCATACATATTTACAATGATAAAAGATATCAAATTAAAAATAGAATCAACAATCTATTTGATTCTGATATTAAAGAGGAAAAAATCTATAATTTAATCAATAATGGTAGTAAAAACAGTGGTGATAAAAAAAATTTTGAAGTGAATGTTATCAATTTAGAGTACAGAAAAGAGAAAATGGAAAAAATAGTGAACAGTTTTACACTTGATAATTTTACTATAAATAGATACAATGCCATTGAAGGTAAAAATGTGAATGTTGCTCATAACAATCTAACTAATGGTCAAATTGGTTGCTTTATGTCTCATATGAATTTATGGCAAAAATGTTTAGATGAGAATAGACCATATATTGTAATTGCAGAAGATGATATTATCTTGGATGAGATATTTTCATATGATATTTTGAATGATGCACTTACTGAAATTAAAAATTTTGATTGGGATATATTATTTTTGGGTAAAATAGTTGATCATTTAAAAACAAAAGAGAATATGGGAATGAGATATGGATTAGATAGTTTAAGTGATAAATATAATAGAAGTAAAGTTTATCAAAATATAAAAGAAAATGATCCTCGTTGTGGATTGTTTTTTTACATTATGTCTCAAAATGGTTGTAGAAAATGTATTAATTTATTTAATAAATTGAATACCATTACATCTCCTGTTGATGTTTTTATATGGTATGTTGATGAATTATTAAATTCCTTCACATTAAATAAAGGATTGGCAGATGTAGAAATAGATACATCTGATACTTCTTCATTAAGTTTAGCATATGATATAATTTTATATTTAGAAAACGAAATGAAAATTGATGTTAGAAACAGTAAAATGATTGGTCCAAAATTAACAAAACGCGAAAAAAATGTAATGAAGGGTATTATAAAAAATTGTACTAAAATGAGTAATGAAAAACAATTGAAAGAACTTATTAAAAAATATAAAGATTGGTATTTACCACAATATTATTTATCTAAATTTTATGTCACTAATAATAATTATGAAATAGCAGCAGAATATTTTAAAAAAACAGTAGCATTAAATAAGACTAATTTAAATATCAATATAGAATATGCTAAATTTTTAAATTTACACTCAAAAGATAAACGAGAAATATTAATACAATGGTTAAATTGTATTAGAATAGATAATAAAAATGTTGAACCATATTTAAATATTATTGAATTATTAATTAATGATAATTTCTATGGTTTTAAAGATATTAATAACTTTTTAGAGATTGGACTCCATCACAATAAAAATAATATAAATATGTTAGCATCTTTAGCAAGATATTATGAAAAAATAGGTGTATTAAATAGGTCATTGGAACTGTATTTTAAAGCTTTGGAATTGGATAAAAAAAATGCTCAACTTTTATACAATATAGGATTATTAATTGCAAAATCTAATAAACCAGATAATGCATTGAATTATTTTTTGAAAGCATTGAAAATAGATGATAATCTGATCTATATATATAACTCTATTATAGTATTTTATTCTCAAAAAGGTGATTATGAAAATGTTTTAATATATGCAAAGAATGGTTATAATAAATTTAAAGATGAACAATTTTTACTAAATATTGGTAAATCGTATGCAAGATTATTTCAATTTGATAATGCTGAAAAATATCTCTTAGAAATAGAGAAATCAGATGATATTAAAGTTAATGTGTATAAAGAGTTGTTTTTATTATATAAAAATTTGAGACAATTTGATAAATGTGAATATTATATTGACCAAATATTTAATAATGTAAATCATATTGATCCTATATATATCAGAGAGTTACCAGATATTAAAAATATTTATGGTCAATATCTATTGTTGAAAAAAGATTATATAAATGGTTTTACATATTATAAATATTCTTATGGATTTAGAAATCTATTATCTGAAAATTGTTCATTTTTTAATGAAAATGATACTGGTAAAACATTACTTATATATAATTGCGGAGGTTTTGGTGATATATTAATGTATGCAAGATTTATTGATAAAGTCTCAAAAAAATATTCTAAAAATAATATCATATTTGCTGTAGATGACAAGTTATTATGGTTATATAATTTGACAAAATACAGTAATAATGAGAATGTTAAAATCATTTCTGAAAAAGATTTAGATGTAAATAATTTACATTATGATTATTACACTGATGTCCTGATGTTATCATATTTCTTAAATTTAGAGTACAATGATATATATTTTGATAAATATTTTGTAGATGTACCTGATAATCTATTTTATAACATGACCCAAGGTTTTTACAAACATAAGAAAAAAATAGTCATCAATTGGCACGGTAATAGATCTAATAGTATGGATAAATTTAAAAGAACTGTGTCATTGGAATTATTAAAACCACTTTTTTCTATACCAAATATAACTTGGATCTCTGTCCAGAAAGAAGTAGAACCAGATGAAAAAGAATTCTTAAAAGATAACAATATTGTTGATCTATCTGAATATATTGATAATGGTGATAAAGCATTTAATGATACAATCAGTATCTTTAAAAATGCTGATATTGTTATATCAACTGACACATCATTGGCACATTTAGCAGCAACTTTAGGTATTAACACATGGATATTATTGACATACACACCAGAATGGCGTTGGGGATTAGAAGGTGATAGTGTATGGTATCCAGATGCTAAAATATTTAGACAAAACAGATTGTTAGATTGGACAAATGTTATACAAGAACTATTATCTGAATTAATTAATGACTGAAAGTGACATTAATCAACATGTATTAATAATTTTATGTGGTAATATAAATCATAAAATTATTATTTTTATAATATCAGTAACAAATAATTCTCAGTAAGGAAATTAATGACTGAAAGTGACATCAATATTTTATTTTATTTTCCATCCTTATTATAAAAGGTAGTTATTTATAAAATAATTATATTTTTTTGTGCACAAAAATTTTGCGTAATTAAAAAATTTGTAAAAATTGTGGAAAAAAATTTTTTATAAAAAAAATTCTTCTCAGATTTTTTATCCCTGATTTTACAAATTTCACTTTAAAATTTTCTACAAATATTTTTATATAATTTTTCCCCGCGCGCGGTTTTTATAAAATATCAAATATTCCAAATATTCCAAAAAAATCACTATTTGGAATATTTTCGTTCCATTTGGAACGTTTTTACCTAAAATGGAATGTTATGGTGTAATATAATACAATCATAATTAACATTTATATACCATATTATGGTTTTAAAAAATTTAGTAAAATACAACATTCCATTTTAGGTGGTAAAAGTGATAAAAAAATCACTTTTTATCACCGGTGATAAAAAAATCACCGCCCGGTGATAAAAAAAATCACCGCTTTTGGAACGTTTTTAAGGAAAATATATTCCAAAAAAGTGATTTAAAAAAATAATATATATATTATATTATAATGAATTATTGTTTCCGTTGTGGTAAATCTTACACCACAAAAAGTAATTTAAATAAACATTTAAAAAGTGAAAAAAAATGCGATGCAATATATATAAATTTGCCACGTAATATAGTAATAAACGAATATGAAAAATATTTAAAAACCTTTACTGAATGCAAAAATTTAGTAGAAAAAAATCACCAGAATGGAATGAATAATGATGAAAAAAAATTCTATATGTGTGATTTTTGCAAAAAGACATATACAAAAAGAAATAGTTATAATGTTCATATCAAAAAATATTGTAAAGTTATCAAAAATAATCAAGAAAAGGAAGAATTAATGAATGAATTCTTAAATACAAAATACAATCTATTAAAAATAGAATATGAAGAAAAACTTGATAAAACAAAAGATGAATTCAGTGAAAAACTCGAGAAAGAGATTGAAGAAAAGAATAAAATTAAAATAGATCTTGAAAATAAAATTTTAGATCTCGAATCTAAATTAATACCCTACAATCAAAATAATCCAAATAATCTAAATAATACAAATAATATAAATAATGGACATATTGGTGACAATAATATCACTATTATTAATAACTTTGGGGAAGAAAAATTTAATATGACTGCTCAAGATTGTGAGAAAATTATGTCCCATGAATTTGATATGATTCTTAAATTAATAGAGTATATTCACATTATTCCACCTGAAAATAGAAATGCCTTTATACCCAGTCTGAAAGAAAAATATGCAATGATACTAAGAGATCAAAAATGGGATTTAGTAGATAGAAAAGATTTTATAGATAACCTTGTTATCAATAAAAATATAATGTTAGAGAAAATGTTGGAAGAATATGGAACAGAATTTGAAAATGTAAGTCCAAAAAGATCAGAAAGTGTAATCAATTATTGTAAAAATGATGAAGAAGAATATAAAAGAATAAAAACAAATGCAACTTTATTATTGTTTAATAACAAAGATATGATCCAAGATACATATGAAGTTAAATACAATAAAAAAATAAAATCACGTTAAATTAATTTCGTACGAATTAAAGTTAAGTATAAAACAGGATAAAGTTGCTGACAAAAATCAGGAAATAAATATTAAAAATGAATATGATAAATTGATAAAGTATAAGACTGATGATGAAACTTTACACCCTTGGAAATTTAAAATGGAAAAAAATTAAAAAGGTTTGTCCGTTTCAGGACATGTAAATTAAATAATAATTACATATTTAATCCATAGAATAATAGATTATGACTTGAATAGTAATAATGTCATTTTTACTTTATAATTTTAATATTACTTTAATTCTAAAAAGAATATTAAAATTTTAATTTTCCATTTCTTAAAATTTTTTTATATTTTTATTTATATAATGAAAAAAGTTACTTGTATTTTAATTATTTTTAGTTTAATTGTAATATTATCATTAATAAAACCACGTGAATATTTTTTGATAGACGATATTAAATATGAATTAGAAAAAAACCCACCATGCCTGCTAACAAGTGAAATTATATCGTCATATAATAACAAAGGAAAGGACTATTGTTCTATATTATCTGAGAAAATATGTAAAAAATGTGGAAACAATTGTAGATGGTATAATAATAAGTGTATAAAAAATACAAATACTAATAATAAATCTGGATGTAAAAATAAATGTCCATCTACATGTAAAGGTTCAGATGGATGGGACTTATCTGAGAATATTTGTAACAAATGTGAAAATTGTGGGTGGTGTATTGATGATGATTATGATGGCACATGTATGAAACCAAATAAAAATGTACACGATAATAGACCATCAAAATGCACAAGGGGGTGGGAATATCAGTGTGTAGACTATGGTCCGTCTGGAGATATTCCAAAATCAAAAACTTGTTATATGGGAATAAATGAAAAACAGCCTCTAAAAAATCAATATGCTACTATTGGATGCAATTTATATAATTATTATGAGGATTGTTTAAAATGCAAAGATTTGAATAAATGTTCTGTGTATTATGTAGATGGAACAGTTAAATGCGAAGAATGTAAATACGGTAAAAAACCAAATTGTTTGCAAGGTCCAACTGATGGATTTGGTTGTCCTGGTCCAGATTTTATATCGAGTAATATACCTCCAATAAACCCTATCAATAATAATGGAGTTGTTTGTAAATATATTGAACACTTTAAGTTATAGAATAAATAAACTATTACTTGTATAGTAATAACTATTTTACAACTTAAATAAATACAAATACAACTTTATTTTTGTTTAATAACAAAGATATGATCCAAGATACATATGAAGTTAAATACAATAAAAAAATAAAATCACGCTAATAACTAAACAATTTTAAGATATCCCATAAAGCTTTACAATCTATTTCATTATATTTAACAATTTCGCACATTTCTGGAAAATCAGTTAATAGTTTTCCTTCATTATTTAAACATTTTTCTTCACAATTCCAAGCAGCTAACATAGCTAATGCACCATCCAGAGATGAATCTGACCATTTTGTTTTAATTTTTTTATGTTTATATAAACTATTTGCAATTGATTTTAATCCATAGTTATAAACACCTTTAACAGCAATAGAATTATTTTTAAAATAATCTAATAAATCATACCAATTTATAGAAATATTTTTAATATTGTGTCTAAGAAATGCTTTTTTAGATTCAATAACTTCTGCTTTACTCCAATGATAAACTTTAACATTCTTTCTAACTCTAAATTGTTTCTTAATATCATCCATATATTTTATCCATTCTAATAAAATACTTTTCTCACATTTATGATTTAAACGATCAGTCACAAAATATTTAAATTCCCATTTACCATTTTTTGGATTTTCCCAACCTACACCAATCATATATATCATACTGCTATCATCTATTTTACCACACTTATTTGGTCTATAGTTAACTATATCATTAAAATTACTATAAGATGTATTAACAGTTTCAAAATCAACAAAAAATTGTATTTTATCTTTTTTAATTTTTTTATAATCACCAATTATCACATTATTCTTATCATTGGATAAATTTACATCTATAATATTGTTCAAAATTTTACCTTTCTTACCATTGAAATTTAATATATTACTATTTAAATCTCCCCATCTATAAATGTTATTCATATGAGCCAAATTGCGCTCTCGTACACCACAATTCCACAACAATGTTATCTCCCCTATCTTTTCAGAAATATCCATCTTTAATTGATGCCATGGATAATCAAATATATTTGACATGTTTGGATACAATTCCCAGCGATGAGGATTGTAAATATCCCAATCTTTACCATATTTTTGTAAATCTTTTAACCAAGTAATTGCATCATGAGTTCTTGTTACTATATCACTATCATAACTACTAATATCTATTACTCCAATTTTTTCAAAAGTTCCGTATATTTTATCATCTTTATATTTTTTACCAATAATAAAAGCACAATTGGGCACATATCCTAATATAGGTTTAAGTGCTTCATTATTGATTACAACTTCTGATTTGTAAGAAGCTATATTATTGGTATTTACTATGTAATCATTTTTCATTGTAAGTGATATATATTTAATACTAACTATACAATATTTATAACCTATATGTGATTTTTTTACATCTTGATCTACCACTGCTGAAACATTTTTAAATATTTTCTTTAAATAATCCATTCTTAATATAATATCCGGCATACCATATGTAGTATTAACACGATTATGTAAAATACCTTTCAAAATAATTGGTATACCATTTGACATAGCATTTATAGTTTCTTGGTATTTATTTGATGAAAATTTTTCATCAGATTGTGCAATACTAATAATACTGGTAGGAAATCTTTTATACAAGTTCTGAATAATGGCATTTTTAAATTCTTTATCTTTACTAATTATATAATCATTAAAATTATTATTAACATCTTTATTAAATTTATTATAATGATTATCGTAATGATACATATTTAACCAATCTAATAAAGGATCTTTCATCATATAATTTTTAGTATTTGAAGCATTTATCCATTTAGACCAATCTTCATTTAAATATCTCCCTCTTTTTAAAGGTGTGGGATCAATATCTTCTAATTGTTTTCTTTTTTTACTAATATTATCATTAGAATATGAATAAGTTTTTAAATTTTTATACCCATTTTTTCTATAATATATTACATCATCCCAGAAATTTTTTAATAAAGGATGTGCTTCTTCAAACCATTCTCGATCTCTTTTAATAGTATGTAATGAATATTTTTCTAATTTCCAATAAACACCATTAATAACACCTTTTTCTAAAGCTGATTTATCATTTCTATAATCAGTTCTATTTTTATATTCTACAAATTTACATTGAAATAGATCACATTCTTCTAAGTTGCAAACTTCCAATTGTATTTGAACTTGCATCCAATAATATAATGGAATGTCATCTGTAATTTTTCTTCTCCATACACATTTAATTTCAACTAATTTACCAGAATCACACAAACCATCTGGGCTTGCACCTAACCATTTATGTTTATCATGAATAAACAGTCCAACTTCATTGACATTATCATTCTTCATAGATTCATAAATTTTAATAGCAACAGGTTCATATTTAATACCCCATTCAGTAGCTGGATTAGATATATTATTATCTAAATTAAATGGTTTACATTTTTGATTTAATAAATCTAATTTACTCATATATGGATTTGAGTCAAGAATAGGTGCAATATTGCTGGCACTTAGAATATTATAACGTTTTTCGTACCATTCTTTACTTCTTTGTTGGTATTGTTTTTTATTTAATAATTCTTTAACATAAAAATGCATGAGATTATAAATTAGATATTTATATTTTTATAAAATAGTTTTATAAAAATATTTTATCATTTTTTTTGCTATTTTCTATACATATTTTTATATTATTTTCGATATTTTCTATACCTATATTTTTTTAATTTTTATTTTAATATTATCTTTTTTATCAGGTTTTTTAATTTTTATTTTACGTATTCCACTATCAGGTTTTTTAATTTTTATTTTAATATTATCTTTTTCATCAGGTTTTTTAATTTTTATTTTACGTATCCCACTATCAGGTTTTTTAATTTTTATTTTTTTACTAATTGTTTTGGCTTTCTGAAAAGGTGTTAGTTTTTTATCTTCATAATCATTGACTAATTCTCTAAATCTATCATTAAAATCATATTTGTTAAATATATATTTACCACGATTTTCCACAATATTATATAAATATCTATCTTTGTAAAATTGCGAATATAATAAAATATAATTTGAACTATCAGGTTGATTAATTATTTTCATACCTATACTATCTTTCTTCAAACGATTATCTAATATAATAACATTTATTTTATACATTTTAGATAATATATATATATCAATCAATGTACCATCATAACTTTGTTTTGTCATATAAGATTTCAATTCAGGAATAGAACCAATATCTTTATAAATTTTAGGACTCTCTGTTTTATAAAGTTTTAATAATAATTCATGATCATTATTATCAGATTCTAAATTTATATCTAAATTTTTAACTATTTCATTAATCACATCTTCTGTAATATCATAATTTGATAAATTTTGACGTAAATTAGTTGCTGTTAAATTCTCTTTATTATTCATACTAATATAATTTAAACCTCTTGCAAATGCTTCAAATAAAACACCATCTTTTGTCTTATAAACAAAATAATTATCACCCAATATTTTACCCCAATATATAGATAATGGTTCTAAATTAATAGGTTCAATAGTTGTTGTACTTACTTCTCTATATTCTTTATCAATACCATAGAACTTAGGTTCCAATGTATCAAATGGTTCAATATTATTTATATAAATATGTTGTTCTTTGTGATAAAGTTCAGTAATTTTTTCAAAATCATTTTTTTCTTTGCCGAAGAATATAATTTCATTTTTTTGTTGTATTAATTGTTGTATATCTATAATTTCACTGATATTATCATCTAATATATCTTCGCGTTTCATTCGATTTCTTAACAATTCTTCAACTATTATATCCGTGTATGATTTAATATTATCCTTACCTGTTAATAGATTTTTACTGAAAATGTGTAATTTACATTTATTACCATCTTTTATACAATGAGGATCTACACATTCATCATTATCATAACAAATAGTACGAGTATTAGGAGTAACATATTTTGAAAAATTTATAGTTTTATCTTTAGTGCTAACAATTTTTTTTACAATATTAGTAATTATATCATAAATATCTTTTCTTTTCTTATCCATTTTCTCAGAACTATCTATAATATTCTTAATTTTTTCTAAATCACTATTATTTTTAACCAAATATTTACTTAACTCAAATCTTAACCTATTATATGACTCATTCTCATACTCCATCTGATTAACTATCTCCATTCTTTTATCAGTTTCCATAATTCCCTCATATATTGATCTATTAGCATCATCATAATACTCTATATCTTTCACAGGTAAATTATCAGTAATATTATTTGATGGGTTAATAGGAACAATGCGTTCAGTATTTAATATTAATGCAACAATTTTATTATCTTTAGATAAAATTTTATATTTTGGTTTACAATTAATATCAGTCTTTTTATCAATCTCTTCCAAATTTTCTTTCAATCTTTTATAATCTAATAATTTAATTTTATCACTGTGTATCGGTTCAAGATATATAGATAAAGGACTCGGTAAAACAGGTAAATAAGTACCATTATTTAATAAAACACCAATGCATTTATTATAATAGTCAACTATTTGATTAACAATTTTAAGATTTGAGATAGACTTAAGTGCTTCCATAGTTTCAATTAATGTAAATTCTTTTTCTATTTCTGTATCATACTGAATATTATACTTCTTTTCATTATCTTTTAATATTCTTTTCCAATTAATAGATGGCATAGTAACACAATTATTTTTTAAAATTTGTAAAATATATGTTACATGTTTATCTACACTGGAGAATACTTTTTTAACAGATATTTCACCATCATCATACTTAACAAAATAAATTGGTCTATAATATTTTAAATATTTAATAATAAAGACTGTTCTTTTACTTCCAGTATAAAATTCTTTAATATTATAACCTACAGGACAAATAACAGATTCTTCTGTAAAAATAATAATATTTAAACCTTCAGGATATAATATATTTGGTCTGGATAAATAATCCCATAAATATGTTTCATCTATTTTTTCATTAGATTGAATAAATGACTTAAAATTATCAATTGCAGTCTCTTTTTTATCTTTAATATTAAATAATATTTCTAAAGCACCACCATTTAATGTTTTAAACAACTCAGGTGTTATCTTATCTACTAAATATTCCTTCAATTCATCCAATTCTATTTGCTTATCTTCAGATATAATATCAGCTATACAAGTCAAAAATGTTTGTCCATCTTTATATTCAACACCTTTTCTTAAATAACATGATTTATTAATAAAACCTTGCTCACATTCAAATCCAAAAATTTTTGATATTTCTGTAGGTAATAGACCATATCTACCTTCTTGTAAATAAGAAGTACTACCTAATATATATGATAGATTATCTTCAACATCTTTGTCTTTAACTTCTTCACCCAAACATTGTTTGTAATGTTTATATTTAGCAGAAGATTCAATATTTTGAGGTCTTGAAAAACAACATGGTAAACATAAATTATCTGGATGAACAGATGAAGAAAATCCTGGATATAATCCACTATCATATTTATCACTTTTATAAAAATTTTTTGTCAAAATAAATACATCATGATCTCCATTTGGACATGTACCAACAGTACATTCACCTTCAACAGTCATACGTTTTCTAACATCTTTAACTTTTTTGAATAAAATAGGTTGTTGACAATATGGACACCAAACTTTAGGGCAGATATAATAGTTTTGGGTTTTTGTAGTTGATCCATATTTAAGAGCAAAAGTGAAAGATTCTCTATCAATATTTGAATCATCTTCAGGATTATGTCTCATTACTATAGGTTGAATATCGTTATTAGCTTGACAAACTTTAGAATATTTTTTATATTTTTCGGAAGGAGTATTGTAATTAAATAATTTAGGATCATGTCTTTGTAATCTTCTCAAGAAATAACTTCTATCGTTACATAAATCTTTACATGTATCCAATTCAGGTAAAGGATCTTCACAACTCAATTTAATATTTGGATCAATTTCAGAATCATCAGCTAAACCTTCTTTATAATCTGAAACTAATTCTCCAGATTTTTCAAGTTCTTCCTCATTTTCATTACTCACAATTTTAAAATAATCTTCAGATTCCATATCAATTAAACTCATATTTTCATTCTCCAATTCAATATCTTCTAAATCAAAATCATCAATATCTTCAATATTTTCTAAACCTTCAATATTAATATCTTCATCTATATTTTCCAATGTTTCCTCAATTTCCTTTTTTTGTAATTTAATATATTGATTACTTGTTAAAATTAATTGACGGAAATCCTTATTTTTAATATATGATCTATCCTCAAACATTGATAATAATGCAATCACAAATTTATTAGCATTAACTAATAAATAAAAATTTGTTGCACCATTTACATGAATATTATTTTTATTTAAATTAATACAGGTTGCAATACCTGTTTGTTTCATTAAACTATAATCACTATACCCACCATGTCTTTTCTTAAAATCGCTTAATAAATATGTAGCTTCTTTAATCGTTTGATCATATTTTTCCACAATATAAGATATAATATTCATCTCACTTCTACCTAATTGCAACTGCTGATTAATTTCTTTATAAATATCATTCATATTGGTAAAATTACTCACTCTCTTATATAACAGTGTTATACGTGTTTCAGTCTGTTCTTTATCTAATTTGTAAGAGACAAATGGTGTAAATATTTTTGAAAAATTGTATAAATCATTGTGATTAATATTAGTTGATGGTGTAAAATTTGAAATCGTACTTAATGATAATATTTTAGTGTTCTCTTTAGTTTTAAGAACATTATGTTCCATTTTAGCCTCCGGTAATTCCATTTTACTCTCTAATGCATCACTCTTATTCATCATTTTCATTAAATCCGATAATTCATCAATATTTTTAATCACATCATGTATACTTGCGCCATATGCTTCTCTATAACTGGGATTAAAAGCTATTTTACCTTTTTCATTAATAGAAATATCTGAATAATATATATTATCTTCGTATTCATAAATTTTCATTTTAATTGTAATCTTTTTTGTCGCTTTTATATCTCCTAAATCTTTACTTCTACCCATACCAATCCAATCAATTAATTTACTTTCATCAATCTTTTTTTCTTGAATAGCTTTATCATATACTACGGAATATGGTTTTACCCATACTGGATCTTTGTATTTAATAAATGGCATTTGATAACTTAGATTTTTTCTTAAAAATGTAAATAATTTAAGTAAATCTATTTGATTACATGGACCTTCACCATTAATATGTATAATAGTATTAAATATATTACAAGAAGAAAATTGTTCTTCATCAATTTTTACAGTATTAACAAGATTAATAATTTTATTATCTCTTTCTATATTTTTTTTAACATCTTTATATTGAGTAAAAGATTTTGATAAATTTGGTGCAATAACCACTTCAGGCCAGTATTTTTTAATATATCCATCAAGTAATTTATCAGTAATTGTAGTAATTTTATGTTTTTCTAATCTTTTTATAAAATCTGTTAAATTTGATAAATAAATAATATATTCTTTATCATTCGTAATATCAATTGCATCATATAAAATTAAATTCTGATTAATTATATCATAATCATCTTTTGATAACCCATCTTTATCTACAAAATTATAATCAATCTCAACTTTACTATAAATAGATGGGTCTATTTTTATAATTTCATTTGTCTCTTTATTAACATAATGGTATCCTAAAATTTTATATTCTTTATCAGAAGGCTCAACCCATAATTCTTGGTTTTTTTCCAAAATAAAATACTTTTTTTCAGGATTACTTAAATAAAAGAATATTTTATTTTTAATATAATTAATAGAATCATCTAATCTGATATAATCATAAATAAATTTAATATCATTTGTAGTCCAAGACTTCCAATGTTTACTTAAATTCTTAACAACAGATTCTTCAGAAGAAGTAATATTTTTTTTGTCTTCTATTTTCTTTAATATTTTTTTAATATCATTATCTAATTCATTACCAACAAATGCATACAATTTATTGGTATTTTTAGTAATAATATGGTTAATAATTATTACAGGATTAGATAAATTAATTGTACAAGACATACTATATTAATATTAAATATTATTTTATTGATTTATATAACACAATTTATAATATTTAATAAATATTCATGAAAATTAGTTTAGTTTATGGCAAATAAATATTTTACCAATAATTGTAATTAGAATAGACAATATCAAGAAAAGTGTTAAATTGTATCTATTTCTATTTGTGATATTCATTCCGATCACATTCAATATTGGATCCATAACTGTATAATTATTTTTAGTCAAATATTTCTCCAACTTTGTTAAAATACATCCATTATTAATATAAAAGCTGATCAATTTGACAATTGTCCAAAAGAGTGTAAAATACAATATTTCAATATTATTTGTAAATATTATTATCAATCCAAATAAAATTCCAAAAAATCCATGTAAAAATATAATTAAATTACCAAGCATTATATTATTAACTATCATATATATATATATATGAGAAATAATAAAAATAATTTGGAAACATTAGAATTATTAAATCCCCACATTTTATTATCACAACTATCCAGATTGGCATATGAACCACCTAAAATGTTTTTCAATTCATTAAAATATGTCGATTTTAATCAAAATATACCTATCAATATTTACAATTATCGTGCTGAATTATCACCAAAAGCAGTCCAAAAAGTAGAAACATTTAATCAGAATTTAGCTAAGGAAGCGAAAAACCATAATTACCTTGTATCACCAGATGAGTATACGCATGGAACAATTAATTCTGATAAAAATAAGACAAATAATATAATAGGATACTATTTTACCAATAAACATGGTAATCACTGTTATATATTCAGTTATAAGGATAATATATATGTGACATTTAGAGGTAGTATGTCATGGACCAATTGGATGAATAATGCTAAAATTAAATTATTACCAATCACATCTCAAATATTGAAAAATAATATGTCAGCCAAATCGTGTAGTATTTTAGAGGGTGTGGAGGGTAAATTCTTTCAAGGATTTATGGTTGGATTGTTACAATTAGTAGATAGAATTCTATATGCTATCAATTTATTGAATAAAAATAATGATAAAAATATTTATATAACAGGTCATTCATTAGGAGGTGCTTTAGCAACCTTGTGTGGATTCTATTTAGGTAAAGCTTTATCACAAAATAAGATCAAGAATTCTGAAATTAGAATAGTCACCTTTGGTGCACCAATTGTTGGTGACTGCGAATTGTCCAATGAAATTAAAGAGCTGATAAATAAAAAAACAATATATTTAGATAGAGTCTATAATCAATTTGATCCTGTAACCATTGATGTAAATAAGATACCAGGTTTTGAACATGTTCATATAGGTTATAATAATTTTTTCAAATATAATATTCAAGGAACAGACGTAAATTTGAAAACAGCTGATATTACATCATTTATAGATGAACCATGGTTTAAAAAGTTGAATAAAAATATGTTAGCACATGGGTACTATATGGATGTATCATATATAGGAGTGATTAATAATTATTTGTATAAAGAAATTAAATTAAATAAAGATTATGAAATTACATGTGGTATGTATAATTGTCAATTGTATAGACAAGATTGTCAAAATTTAGATAAGAATATTGAAAATTTTATGATAAATATATATAATTGTAAACAAGTACAAAATATTATAAGTAAAAAAACATCGGGACAAACATCTCAAGAAGTTGAAAATAAACAAAAAACAACAACGGTTAATATAAACCCTGGATTTCACGTAGAACCAAATCATGAAGCATCTAAAAAATTATGCAACATTATTTAAAAAAAATTTTTAATTGTGTTCTTTGATCAAACTTTCTTTTTCCGCAAATAAATTTGACATGAAATTGCTTTCAGCAATTGAATGCAGGACAATAACCGAAGGTTATTTTCTGACATGAAAAAGTTTTTAAAGTGAATTATCATTCATAGGTGTATCAGTAATCATAATACCACAATATTTTTTAGGGTTACTATTATAATCTTCATGTTTATATAGACCAAATTTAATTGCATGTTTCAATAAAAATTTGAAGTTTTTCCAAAATTCACGCTTATGTCCAACAGATTTTGTCATAATATGAGCAATTTCGTGTATAGATACAAACATTAATGTATTTTCATCAATTAATTTTTCAGTATCATCACGCGCACGTAAACATAAAACTATTTTTTCACCTTTATTAACAGAATAGGAAGTGTATTTACTATTTTTAGCAGTTTCAGAAATACTTTCAGGATTGAATTTAATAATTAATCTATTAACAGCATCATTTTTAGGATAAACTTTTTTCAAATCATCACATAAATCCTCCAAATTTTTTCTAATTTTAGCTAATAAATTTGCTGCTTCTTGTCTATCATCTAAATTTCTAACTAAATAACGACGATTATCAAAAGTTGCAACTTCATAACCAACATCATTATATTTATTTTCAACATACATATATGCAATGATAATAATAAAAGATGCAATAACAATATTATGAAACTCCATTATATATTATATATCAAGTTTTTTTATTAAAACTTTGCACATTTTAATAAGAAATAATCAAAATTTATAATAGCAAAATTCTTGAAATTAATGCCGTCAATTGCAAATATGAATCACCACCATTAATCAAATTCATTTGAGTATCACCTATATAACTCAAAATTTGTAACTTTTTTTTATAATCCATTTCCAAATCTTTAACCCTTAAAAATATAATTTGCACAATATCTAATGAAGAATATCCACACTCTATTAACTCCTTCACTATATTATGTGCTTCATCAAAATTATTATTTAAAAACTCTTTAATCAATTTTTCAATAATCATATTATCTAGTTTATCAATCATATTATTAACTGTTTCTTCTGTTACTTCACTATATGTAGTAGCAATAGCTTGCAAATTGTTAATTGCACGACGCATATCTCCATTAGTGTTTAAAATTAATGAATATAATGCATTTTCTGTATATTTAATATCTTCCTCATCGCAAATTGTTATCAATCGTTTCTTAATAGATTCATCATCCAATTTATTAAATCTAATTACAGAACAACGACTTTGTATAGCTTCAATAATTTTTGAAGATGTATTACATGCCATCACAAATCTTGTGGTAGTTGCATGCAATTCAATAATTCTTCGCAAAGCTTGTTGTGCTGTAGAGGTCATACTATCAACTTCATCAAGGAAAATAATTTTATGACTACCTTCCGGTAATGTAATTTTTTTTTTACAGAATAGAGTAATCTTATTACGAATAATTTCTATACCACGTTCGTCCGATGCATTTAATTCTAAAAATGCATTAATAAATTCATTTTTCAATAACATTTTTGCTAAACATATAATACTTGAAGTTTTACCAGTCCCTGGAGAACCAGATAAAATCATATGAGGGATATTACCTTTTTGAGAAATAATTTTTAACTGTTTTATAATATTTTCATTACTGACAATATCTTCTAAATTGACAGGTCGATATTTTTCAACCCATGGCAACATATTTATAATATATATTTTAAATCTTTAAATATATTATAATGAATCCTAAAAATTTAATTATTCCATTTTTATCAGGTGGAATCTTAGTTGCAACTATTAAATATGTTGCAAATGTGGTAAAAAATCCAAGAATTGCAGCAGCAATAGGGGCATTTCCAATTGGATTATTTTCAATATATTTTTTAACAAATAGTGAGGTGAGTAGTTATAGTATAAATTACTTTGAAATGTTAATTATTTTATTAATTGTCTCAATGCTATTTATTTATCTATTTCATTATCTAAAAATAAATAAAAATACATCTTATATTTTATCAATTATTTCATGGATGATATTGACAATTTTTAAGCTAAATTATATCAAATAATTTTTATACTTTTATATTTTATACTAATGAATATAATAATTCATTTATTTTTGAATGATATCCAGCCATTGAATAATACATCATTTTAAATTTACCATATATTTCTTTATTATTTCTTAAAAGGTATTTAGTATATGTTATTAACTTCTTTTTATCTTTACTCATTACATTATCTAAATAGTGATGTACTTTACTAAGTTTTTCAAAACCATCCATATCTCTAACTTTAGCTTCAATTTCAACATCATCTATATATTTTTGGAAAACCCAATGCTTTAATTTTTTATCATCAATATTACGAATATCTGTAAATAAATAAGAACATACTCCAAGATAATTACTAATATGTATCACCTTATCAGATGTAATATTTTTAATTAAAACTGCAAAATCTATGTCAGACTCTTCCATTAGATTTGTCCCAGCAGAAAAACTACTTGCTGGTATAATTTTATAAGTAATATTTGGTATTTGTTTCAAACATTTATCTATATTTTTCTGAGATTTAGTTTGTATTTTCAATAACATTTTATTCTTTTTCTCTCTTTTTTCAAAATATTTATTTGCTTCACTACCATAATTATCTTTAACTACTTGTAAAATTTTATCCATTCCTTCATTCATACCTTTATACCTCTGTGCAACAGTTTTTTTTAAATTCCGTCTATAATTTTTATGAACCGTCTCATTGATTATATCAACTATACTATCCATGTATTTTATAATATATATATATATAAATTATATACTACTTAAAGAAATCAAAGAAATTAAAGAAATCAAAGAAATATATATTACTTTGATTAAGATGTATATTAATCTGAAATAAAAAAATGATTATAATATTTTATTTAGTAATAATATATTATAAAATGTCAAATTATGAAATAGATATTTCATCAATGTCGTTAGATGAATTAGTAATTTTATTAAATAATTTAAAACAACAATGTTGCATTTTAGATGATGCGTATATCGATCCAATTGAAGTTAATAAATTTAATATATTATTTGATAAAGTAGAAGAGAAGATATCTATTTTGAAAAAATAATTCATATCTATAAAAATTATAAAAAATTATAAAAATATATTATGCTTTCCTATTTCGTGGTACAGTATCTATTAAAAATACACCATAACGATAATCAATATTATCTTTGGTTAAATTTTTATTACCCTCTATCAGACTATTTATATGTAACATATGAACTGTTTCTATTAAATCCCTATGATTAGCACATCCAGATGTAGCAAAATATTCTCTCCAATCATTTTCAGTAATCGGTTTTTTTTCATTATCAAGATGTTCCCATTCCCAGTATTTAAGATAATAAATAGGGTATATATTGACTCTTCGACTAATATTCCGATTACTAATCCACTTTAAGTTAGGATTTTTATCAAAATGAATACTTTTCTTGAAAATATATTTTTGAATAATATTGTACTCATCCAACAGACTCAGTAATGGCTCTGTTTTTATTTTAATCATATATGTGTAAACATTTTGCAACCAGTAACTCTTCTTATACTCAATATCATTGGGAGAAGACCAAATATAGTTATTTATACCACAATCACAATTTGTCGAATTGTAAACAATTTGACAAGCATATTCGAGACCATCTATAATATGCTTGATCTTAACACTCTCTTTACAATTACTGAGTAACTCTTTTTGATGTTTAACAGATGCAATATAAATAATTTCATTATCTGTAAAAGGTGATTTTTTTGGTAATTTAAGATAAATGCGAGCTAATTCGACAGGTAATCTTTGTGAGTAATAAGTATTAATTACAGAAAGATCATCTTTAATTCCTATATATTTTACATGATAAGTATCGAGTTGTAGAATCTGTTCATTAAGTTGTTTAATGACTGCATAGATCTCATTTTTATCAAAAATGGAAAAATTATATTTATCACTGATGGCTTTAATCTTATGTTTTTTTCTGGATGTTTTATTAGACATCAGTGTATAAGGTATATAAAAATGCCTTATATACTATTCAAAAATAATCAATTTTTTATATCTTAATACCGGCTGATTTGGCATACTTTTCCACTGCTGGTTTAACAGTTTCATAGAGTGGGTTATTCCCAATAGAGTGTTTAATTGTAAATTTGAAAGGTTTTGCTTTCACAGTTTTGATGTAATTGATAAAATCTTTACTCTTTTTAGTTTTATCTAAAATTTTGCCAGCTTCAACTTCAATCTCTTTGTATCTTTTATCTAAGTCTTTGAAATTATCATGTTTCTTGGCTAATCTGTATTTAGCCATATATTTCTGTTTCATAGTTAAATTGGGGTTGCTCATAATTTTTTCTGTTTCTTTGGGTAAAATTTCTGGTACAATACGATTTATATATCTAGATAGATAGTAATATTTATTGTATTTTTCACCATCGATATATCGTAAATTACTAATAATATAATCAATTGGGTTCATATCTTCGGATTTAAGTTTACCATATTTATGAACTAAGTAACTGGCTAAAACAGCTTTGTAGAAATCTTCCTCAGTGTCATTAAATACCATAATTTCATATTCATGAGAGTTCATTTTGGGTGTCAGTTCAAAGAATTTAAGATTATTTTTTGTTGCATTAATTGCGATTTTAATTTTTTTCAGATATTTATCATGTGTCGAAGCAATAATATATGGGTAATACATAACTGTTAAATTCATCTTATTTTTTGTAATACAGTCCAATTCAGTATACTGTATATCTAAATTATTAAATTTTTCAACTTTAAAAGCACCATACTTATCAATAAAATAACACTCTTCCATTATAATATATTTCAAGAAAATAAATTTATAAGGTGAGATATAAAAATATCTCAAAAACTATGGACACAAACACGATATACTACCGCACCCCGAACAAAGTACAAATGCATTTTTCTGTTGAAAAAGGGGATGATCCTTATCAGATCCGTGCGATGTGCAACACTCGTTGCTGCTATTATTGTTTTTTATTTTACACATTTTCGTCAATATTTTTACATTTTCTTTTAAAAAAATATCTGTCATTTTTTATAAAATATATAAAAAATTGAAAGTTTATTTATATAAAATTTAATCACAGTGTATATATATATATTTATGAAAGCTATGATCGCCAGAAAGAGAAGGCAATTTGCCAATCGTTATAAAGTAATCTACGGTAGACAACCATTTAGACATGATATGGTATTTAAAGGAGATAAAAAGGAAAAATTAACTAAAAATGATGAAGACCCTTTATACACTATTAATTTTAATGATACTAATTATGTGATCAAACAAGTTGGAAAACATGGTGAAGATGAATGGGATGTAATTGTAAAAATGATCACCAGAAATCTTAAATGCCCCTTGATGATAGATTATTATGCCTGTATTAGATCCATGATCAATCACAAAAAATTCATTATGATGCGTCGTGCAGATACAGATTTAAAAGATTATTTAGTGGACAATAGTATTCAAGTTGATAGAAAATTTGTGGATAGATTGTTACCATTTGTATTTCAATTTCAACTGTGGTGTATCAATAATTTAAAATTGGTCTACACAGATATGAAATGTCGTAATATACTGTTATTATTAAATAATAAAAAAGATGTTATAAATAGTGATTTTGAATTTAGAATGGCTGATATAGGACTTATGGAGAATGCATATGATGATTATGATTTAGATGAAAAGATGTTGAATAACAATAATATTATCAATTTTATGTTTCCAAGGAGAGAATGTACCTATCAACAAGTAGGATTATTTGTAATAGCTATGTTAATTTTTGAAAGTTCAGTTATGCATATGAAAGCATATGGAGATAGTGATAATGAAGAATTTTCATCAGCCAATAGTTCCAAGAAGAGTTTGGAGGAAGAGTTGTTATCAGATTATGAAAAATTGAGTAATGATGTTGAAAGTGTACACAATTCTAATAATAGTGATAAAGATGATAGTTGTGAAAATGATAATAGTTATGAAAATGATGATAGTTATGATAATTACAGTGAATTTACAGATAAATCCGATAATAGTAATGAAGGATTTATAGGTTTATTAGATGGTAGACCAACTGATGACAATTTAGATTTAGTTTTAAGTAAATTACCACTATTTAGTGATGGTAGTGAAAAATACAATAAAGATTTATTGGAATTTTTGATAGATTTATTAAATTTCAAATACGAGACTGTTGAAGAGGCATACAATGTTTATTCGCAACTCAATCATAATGTTCAAATGTCATAATCTATTCTAATATAAATTTTTTTAAGATTTTATTAAAAATCTCAAAAAATATGAAAAAAAATATACTTAAAGTTAGCAATAGAAATTATATAAAATTCATATAAAAATGTTTCGCAAAAAATTGAATAAATTGCCAACTGACGATCTAGAAATACAAATAGTTGATTGGGCAGCATATGATATAGACGAAATAGATGATGATTTAGAAGATTCAGATGATTATAAAAAGAAGAAACCAACCGTAAAAATATTCAATATTAAAGCTTATGGATTGAATAAAGATGGACAATCTGTGTGTGTGCATATCAATGATTTTACACCATATTTTTTCTTTAAAATTCCACAAACATGGACTGAAACAAATTTGAAAAATTTAATGGTAGAATTGAATCAAAAAGTAAATTATTATGCAAGAATTGCCTTATTAAGTAGTGAAATTGTATTAAGAAAAGAGTTTTACGGTTTTACTAACAACAAGAAATTTAAATTTGCCAGATTGGTATTCAAAAATTACAGCGCATTTTGTCAATATAGAAGAGAACTCGATGATAAATCAATTAAATTGGATGGTAAATCGTACAAATTTCAATTGTATGAATCCAATATTCCTCCTCTTCTACGATTTATGCATTGTCGGGATGTGATTCCGGCTGCTTGGATAAAGATCAATAAAGGAAAGTATGATCATAAAGATATTACCAGATGTCAAATTGAAGTGAGTGCACATTGGAAAGATATCCACTTTTTAGACAAAAATGATATTGGTCCGATGGTAATTGCATCATTTGATATTGAATGTACAAGCACAGATGGTAGTTTCCCTGTTGCATCCAGGGCGGGGGATCAAGTAATTCAAATTGGAACCACAGTTCATAAGAATGGTGAGGATGAGTGTTTCTTACATCATATTGTGACATTGAAAACACCAGAAGAGATTAGTAAAGAGGAAGTGGATGCGGAGAATCTAATTGTTGAATATTATGATGATGAGCGCAGTGTAATTTTAGCATGGGCGAAGTTTATTGATAAACTGGATCCTGATATCATTACAGGTTACAATATTTGGGGTTTCGATATGTCATATATACATGAAAGAGTGAAATATGGTAATGGTGGCGAGACATTTGATTATAGTGAGATATTTTATGAGACGTTAGCAAGATGTAAAGATTTTGAGACCAAAGTTTATGATAGAGATACAGAATCTTATCATTTGAGGACATCAAGATATGTTGAACAGAAATTATCGTCATCTGCATTGGGTGATAACAATTTGAAATATTTTGATATTGAGGGAATGGTTGGAATAGATTTAATGAAAGTTGTACAGAGAGATCATAATTTAGATAGTTATAAGTTAGATCATGTAGCAGAAGTATTTTTAGGATTGAATAAGATTGATCTACCACCTCGAAAGATTTTTGAGAATTATGTGGATGGTTCTCCGGATAAAATTAAAGAGATTGCTGTTTACTGTTTGAAGGATTGTGTCTTGGTTAACAAGTTGATGATGAAATTGAATATTTTACCGAACAATATTGGTATGGCGAATGTCTGTTGTGTTCCATTGAGTTTCCTGTTTTTGAGAGGACAGGGTATTAAAATTTTCAGTTTAGTTGCTAAAGAGTGTAGAAGTGAAGGATTCTTAATTAAAGTCGTTAAATCAGATCCAAATGATAAGACAAGTTATGAGGGTGCAATTGTATTTGAACCAAAACCAGGAATCTATTTTGAGCCAATTGCAGTAAATGATTATGCATCTTTGTATCCATCATCGATGATTGCAGAGAATTTATCACACGATTCATTGGTCTGGGTGAAAATTTTTGATAATGAAGATAGATTGATGAAATTGATCAATGGATATGGAGATGTGATAGAAGAGTATGAGGATGGCAAATTGATTAAGAAGAAGGGTAAATTACAATATATAGATTTAGAAGATTATGATTATAATGAGATTAAATATGATAATTTTGAAAAATACGATGAGAATAAACATAAAGATGTACCTAAGAAGTATATTATACCTGCTAAACCAGATAATAAGGTACTAACGGGATACACAGTCTGTTGTTTTACTGAAAATAAAGATGGAAGTAAGAGTTTATTACCGCGAATTTTACAGAAATTATTAAAAGCACGAAAAGATACACGAAAGAGGATTGAGTATAGTACAATTAAATTGGAAAATGGTGCTGAGTATAGCGGTTTATTAAATGATGATAAAACAGAAATTATTTGTGAAAAAGAGGGTAAAGTTGAAATAGATCCAGATTCTATTATTGAGTGTAAAGATACTTTTACAGATTTTATGAAAACAGTGTGGGACTCACTCCAACTTTCTTACAAAATTTCAGCAAATTCTTTGTATGGTGGTTGTGGTAATAAGGTGGGATCAGTTGCTAATAAATACATCGCCGCATCATGCACTGCAGAAGGTCGTGCAATGGTAATGTTAGCTAAGAATAAAACATTAGAAAAATTTCCAGGAACAAAATGTGTATATGGGGATTCAGTAACGGGAAATACACCACTATTATTGAAATGTGAAGATGATACAGTTGAGATTAAAACCATAGAGACATTATGTGAAGAGTGGGATGCTTATGAAGAATTTAAGCCTTTTGATACTAATAGGAAAGAGAAGCAGCAAGGAAAAACAAATTATAGAGTTTGGACAGAAAATGGTTGGGCAAATATTAAAAGAGTTATTAGACATAAGACAAATAAAAAAATGTATAGAGTAAATACACATACTGGATGTGTTGATGTTTCAGAAGATCATTCATTATTAGATGTAAATAAAAATAAAATAAAACCAACAGATTGTAAAATAAATACTGAATTATTGCATTCATATCCTAAATTTGATGAATGTAAACCAATTAAATTCATAGAAATATATAATAAATTATATGAGATTGAAAAATTAACAAAAGAAGAAAAAGAAGCTTTTATATTTGGTTTCTTTTATGGAGATGGTTCATGTGGTTATTATAATTGTAAATCAGGAAATAAATATAGTTGGGCATTAAACAATAAAGATGATAAATTATTAAATAAATGTTTATCATATCTTAAAGATACTGAAAGTGAAACAGATTTTAAAATTTTAGATACTATAAAAAGTAGTGGCGTTAATAAATTGGTACCAAAGGGAAGTATCAAATATATGGTAAACAAATATAGAGATATATTTTATGATAAAGATAAATATAAAATTATACCCAAAAATATTTTAAATGGTAATAACAATGTTAGACTTCAATTTTTAGTAGGTTATTATGCAAGTGATGGAAGCAAATGTATTAATGAAAATACTAAATGTATTAGATTTGATAATAAAGGTAAAATTGGTTCAGCTCAACTATATTATTTGATGAAATCATTGGGATATAAATGTAGTATTAACACAAGAAAAGATAAACTAGATATTTATAGAATAACAGCCACAACTGGTAAACAAAGAAAAAACACAATAGCTATTAAAAAACTTGAAATTATCGATTTTGATAGCGGAAACAATTATATTTATGATTTAGAAACAGAGACAGGAACTTTTCACGGAGGAGTTGGTGAGATTGTATTGAAAAATACTGATTCTGTGTTCATTTCCTTCAAAGACTATATAGCAGAAAAACATCCAAATGAAGAAATGACAGAATATAGAAAAATGGAATTAACTGCAAAATATTGCGCTGAAGCGGCTGAATATGTGACATCTTGTTGTAAACCGCCCCAATTCTTGGAATTCGAAAAATTATTATACCCCTTTATCATTTTCAGTAAGAAAAGATATGTGAGTAATAAATATGAGGGCTCTATTACAGAATATAAGCAAAATAGTATGGGTATTGCACTGAAACGGCGAGATAATGCACCTATTGTTAAGGATATTTATGGTGGTGTTATCAAAACAATTTTGAATGAACGAGATATTGATAAGGCGAAACAATTTTTCAAAGATGAGGTGAATAATCTGTTAGATGGTAAGGTAGATATTAAACGATTAGTCATTACCAAGAGTTTAAGAGGTAATTATGCCAATCCTACAACAATTGCACATAAAGTGCTGGCTGATAGAATGGGTGAACGTGATCCCGGTAATAAACCAATGCCAAGTGATAGGATTCCATATTGTTATGTAGACGCAAGTAATTTGAAATGTTACAAATGTGGGGAGGGTAAATTGAATGTGGATAATTGTAAATGTGTAAAATGTATGAAAATGTTTTGCAGTAATCATTTACACAATCACCGACAAATTTGTAAGAAAATATGTAGATTTTGTAAAAAGACTAAACCTGTCAGTGAAATTAAGGAGTGTCAGACATGTAAAGGTTGGTATTGTAAAGATGATATGATAAAACATACCATTAGAACTGATAAATATAAAGTTGAACATTTTGATAAATGTAAGAAGCCATTGCAGCCAAAGATTTTGCAAGGTGATATTCTTGAACACCCAGACTACATTAAAGAGAAAGATTTGGAAATTGATTATAAATACTATTTAGATCATCAAATTGAAAACCCTTGTATGCAACTGTTTGCTTTAACAATGGATAATCCACAAAGTTTGATTGCGAGTGCCATTAGGAAATATAATAATAAGAAGAGTGGTAATCAGGATATTTCCAAATGGTTTCAAGTTATGGCGGCACCGAAAGAAAAAAAAGATAATATAGAAAGTGGTAAAAAAGTAGTATTAAAAATTAAAAAAAATGTAGAAAATGATTCACAATCAATTACACAATATATAAATACATCATCCAATAATGTTGAATCTAATAATGTTGAATCTAATAAAAATGTAAAAATTTTATAAAAAAAAATTGAAAAATATTTTTCATTCATAATTATTTACAATTAGGGGAACAAGGTTCCCCGAACGCTCCTTTAGCTCAGTAGGTTAGAGCACCGTGCTTATAACGCGGGGGTCACAGGTTCGAGCCCTGTAAGGAGCATTTTATAAAAAATTGAATTATTTTACTATGAATAACTCTATATACATCAAAATGAATAATCTTAAAATAAAATATAAATATAATTGGTATAATAAACAATGTCGTTGTAAATATCTTGAAAGTATGAATTTATCATTAAATTTTTGTAGATATATAGATGGTCCACATGATTGTATACATAAAATAAAAAAATGTAGAAAAGTTGATTTATGTGTAGATCCTCTTGTAGAAAATATTCCTAAAAATGCGATTACTATACTTAATAATGATGGTACATATATTATATTTTGCACGCGATGTTATAGTAAATAAATATCTAAATTTTTATAATATAAAAATTGAATGTACAAATTATTTAAAAAATATATATCTATTATAACATAATGGATATATATACAGATCTTGGTTTAAGTGGTCTTATGAACATGGGTAATACATGTTATTTAAATGCTGCTACACAATGTTTAAGTAATAGTTTAGAATTAACAAATTATATTATTTCTGGACATAGTAAAGAAGATGTAAATAAATCTAATAAAGAGGTAAAAATGTATAAAGAATATAAAAGATTATTGAATGGAATTTGGGAAGATAATTGTATTATTAAACCAATTTCATTTAAAACTGTATTAGGTGAATTTGACGAAAAATTCGATAATAATGAACAACATGATTCTCAAGAAGTTTTATCTAAATTAATAGATCTATTACATATTTCACTTTCTTATGAAGTTAAGATGACATATCGTGGTACGATTAAAAATGAATTAGATAAAATGGAGGTTAAATCTTTGAAAACTTGGAGTAATCATTTTAAAAAACAGTATTCAAAGATATTAGAGATATTTTATGGTCAATATCATTCTAAAATAATTTGCCTTAAATGTAAAAAATATTCAAATAATTTCGATCCATTTTGTCTTATATCTTTGCCAATTACATCAAAATGTTATAGTATTTATGATTGTTTAAATGAATTTAGTAAATCTGAAGTTTTAGATAGTGATAATCAATGGAAATGTGAAAAATGCGAACAATTAAGCAATGCACAAAAAATTATTACATTTTGGAAGTTACCTAAAATTATGATAATTGTATTAAAAAGATTTAATTATGGTCTTTCTTTATCAAAAATTAACCGTAAAATTGAATTTCCATTAGACAATTTAGATTTAAGAAATTATGTAGATGGTTATCATAAATATGAAAGTAATTATGAAGCATTTGGGATAATTAATCATATAGGTAATTTACATTTTGGACACTATTATGCTTATTGTAAAAATACTAATGGTAATTGGTATAATTATGATGATGAAGATGTAAAATTACTGTCTAATATAGACATGGATAATGCTTATGTAATTTTTTATAGGAAGAAAGAATAAAATATATATTTATAATATATAAATGTCTTATACATATAGAATACCTAAAGTTAAAAATAACACAGGTGGTGTTGAAAAGTCTAATAATCTAATAAATAATATGAGTCAAAAGATATCTGATATTTTTAAAAATAGTAAGTCTAATACACCAAATATTTCTAAAATTCCTAATACATCAAATGTTCCTAAAAATTCAAGTAACAGAGCCAATAAATCTATTAACTTTAAATCTAAATTTAAAAATATTTCTAATACTGTAACTACTCAAGTTTCCGATTTTAATTGGAAACATATTCTTCTTATTATTGTTATAATTGTACTTATTTTCTTGGTGATTCTTATTTTAAATTATGTTTTAGCAGATTGTTATCAAAAGAAAAATTTAGGAGAATATTTAATAGATGGTGATTTTGATCCATGTAAAACTAAATATAAACCATCTACTTATAAAGAAAGAGTTCGTGAACATGAAAAAGAAGTATTTCATATTGCTAATCAAGATTATACCTATGAACAAGCTAAATGTAAATGTGAGGCTTATAACGGTAGATTAGCAACTAAAGATGAAATTATTAAAGCATATAATAAAGGTGCAGAATGGTGTTCTTATGGTTGGTCTGAAGGTCAAAATGCATATTATCCAACACAAAAATGTACTTGGGATAAATTACAAGAAGGTGATCCTGCTCATAGATTAGATTGTGGTATGCCAGGAATTAATGGAGGATTCTTTGCCAATCCTAAATTAAAATTTGGTATTAATTGTTATGGTATTAGACCAAAAGGAGAAGTTGTCAAAGAAAAAGAACCTGTATGTAAGGGTGGTAGTTTTTGTAAAATGAAGACTAATTATTTTGCATCTCATAAATTAGGAACAGATGAAATTTCACCATTTAATAAAGATCAATGGTCACAATTTGGATAATTAGATAATTATTCCTGGAAATTCTTGACGTAATATATTTAAATTTTGAACAATATTATTGGATGGTACTTTTGTCTGAATTCCATTTTTAATAGAATTATTAGTATCATGTACTGTCCTGATATATTTTACATTATTAATACTAATACATTTAGTTAAATTATTCCAATGACTATGTTGATGACTATATATACCATATGGAAATTTTTGATATTTATTAACATATTGTATTAATGTTAAACCAATTGCTAATAATGATCTATTTACGATAGAACATTTTTTATTAATAGGATTAAAATAGTATCCTTTATTTAAAGTTATTACATGATTAATATAGTTTAGTTTCATATAATTACTGATTATATCTGTAAAATTTTTTGTAAAGGCATCATCATCATCTAATCTGGAAGTTGCAATAATTTTAGTTTCAGGTTTTATATATTTTTCAAGATATTTATTATGTAAACAGGTACGTAAATTTTCATTAATTTTATGATCAAATTCTTGTATTTGTATAAATTCGTGGTCATCAATTAGTTCATAAAGTTTATTTTTCCATTTTTCAGGCATATTATCTGTAATATTGATAATAACAGTAACATTATCTTTTTTAATTTGATTAGTTAAAGAAGGTAAACATATATTTTCAAATAATTTAAATCTTTTTTCCAATCTATCATTATTTAAAGTGTATTCCATTTTTTGTAAATTACCTTTTGCGAATGCTAAGCTGAATCTTATAATAATAAAGTGTTGATATGGTTGTATAATATTATTATTTTGAGGAGGTGTTTTTTTGATAATAATTTTATTAGTTTTTTTAGGAATTGGTTTTTTTAAAAATGGTTTTTTAAACATATATTTATATAAATATATTTATAATTATAAAAATACTTAAATTTTTTATCATATAATATTATTATAAAAATGTGTGGAATTATCGCATATCTTAGTGAAAATCAAGAAGCTATCCAATATTTAATTAATGGATTAATAATTTTACAAAATAGAGGTTATGATTCATCTGGTATTTGTACTCTTGATAAAAATAATCAGTTAATCACAACTAAATATGCAAGTACTGATAAAGAATCAGCTATTAAAATGCTTGAAAAAAATAATGATATACATAAAAATCATAATATTGGTATAGCACATACACGTTGGGCTACACATGGTCCAAAAACTGATTATAATGCTCATCCACACATTGATTGTAAAAATCGTATTTCTTTAGTTCATAATGGTATTATTGAAAATTATAAAGAGTTAAAAAAAATGCTTTCAGAAAATAATTTTACTTTTTCATCTGATACCGATTCTGAAGTAATCGCAAATTTAATCAGTTATTATCTTGATAAATATGATATTTTAGAAGCATTAAATAAAACAATGAACAAATTACAAGGCACATGGGGATTAGCTATTTTATATAATCAAGATCCAAATCATCTTTATATTTGTAAAAATGGTAGCCCATTATTAGTAGCATATGATGATAATTTTGTAATAGTTGCATCTGAATCATCTGCATTTTCACAACATACAAATAAATATATAGTCTTACGTGATAATGAAATTATTAAATTAGGGGCAAATAGTAAAGATCAATTAATAGATTATGAATATAAAACAATAGAGAATGTAGAAGATATTAAATTAACACCTGATCCTTATCCACATTGGATGTTAAAAGAAATATTTGAACAATCAGAAACAGCATTAAGATCAACTAATATGGGTGGTAGAATATTAGATAATTATAATGTTAAATTAGGTGGTTTAATGAATCATAAAAATGATTTAATAAAAGTTAAAAATTTATTAATAGTTGCAAGCGGTACATCATATCATGCTGGTTTATTAGGTGCTAAATACTTCCGAAATTTAAAATGTTTCAATACTGTTAGTGTGATTGATGCTGCTGAATTTGTTGAGAATGATATCCCTGAAGATTATCCAGGAATGATAGTATTATCTCAATCTGGTGAAACAAGAGATGTGTATAGTGTTATTAAAATAGCTAAAAAATGCAATATTATAATTATTGGAGTAGTTAATGTAGTAGGTTCTTTAATTGCGCGTGAATCAGATTGCGGTGTTTATTTAAACGCAGGTAGAGAGGTAGCTGTTGCATCAACCAAAGCATTTACATCACAAGTTATAATATTAGCTTTAATTTCTGTTTGGTTTTCACAAAATAAAAATGAAAGTATGAAAAATAGACAGAAAATGATGATAGATGATATTCGTAATTTATCACTTAAATTTACTGAAATAATCAAAAATATTTCACAAATTGTTCCAGATAAACTAATATTAAAATTAAAAGATAAACAACATATGTTTATCTTAGGTAGAGGATTAGCACACCCTATTGCTTGTGAAGGTGCGCTGAAAATAAAAGAAATATCATACATTCATGCAGAAGGATATCCAGGTGGTGCACTTAAACACGGTCCATTTGCCTTGATTGAAAAAGGCACACCAATTATAATGATAATTTTAGATGATGAATATTCAAACAAAATGCACTCTGCAGCAGAAGAAGTTAAAGCACGTGGTGCTTATGTGATAGCAATAACTAATTTTAAATTAAATAATAAAACTGTATATGATGAAATAATTACTATTCCTGATTGTGGTGGAATGACATCTTTATTAACAGTTCTTCCAATGCAATATATGTCTTATAAATTATCACTTGCATTAAATTATAATCCTGATTATCCACGTAATCTTAGTAAAACAGTTGTTGTAGATTAAATTATTATAATAAAATAGTAAATACTTTAAGTCATACTATTATTTACATCATCTGTAAAACCTTCATTGTAAGATGTATCATCATATGGTTCAGTATCAGAACCACTATTTGATTGATTTGTGTCATCTTTTGTATCATCATTTGATGTTTCACTGTTTGACGTTTCATCATCTGATGTATCATCATTTGATGTATCATCATTTGTTGTATAATTTAGAGTGTCCTTACGATCATTAGTATGAGTATCTGAATTACTGCTACTATCACTGCTACTATCATCTACATGAATATCTTTATTATTAAAAGTGCAAAAAAATTTAAAAAATAGAAATAAACTCACAAAGAATGAAAAATATGTCATATAGTAGAGGTTATTTTCAGATACTTGTTTTAATAAAAGGCTGCAATTATGAGCATTATTAAAAAAATCGTTTACAAGTTTACCATCGTCCAGAATAAATAACATTATAATATGGTGTATTTATATTTCTTATAAAATTATTCAATTTTTTATTTTTGTAAATTTCTGACTTCTTTCAACAATTTTTTTGCACTCATACATTTTATTTTATTATATTTTTCTTGATAATTATATTTAGAATTTTTGAAAAAATGTTTTTCCGCATTATGATTCCTTAAACTATCTTCTTTAGAAACACTATTTTCTATTTTTAAGTAAGAGGAACATTTACAGCAAAAGATGTATGTAAAGTCGTCATTTACTTTATGTTTTTCATTCAAATGATTTTCAATATCATAATATTCAAAATCTTGATTGCACCAACGACATGTATGTAAATTTTTATATTTTTTATATGAAGATGGTGTATCTTTTTTGAATTTTGTTTTATTATTTATATTATCTTTTAATTCAATATTTTTTCCTGGATCTGGTAATTTAGCATTTTTTGTTACAATTTCTGCCCATGATATTTTCATTTTATAGTATAAAATCAATAATATTACAAAAATATTCAATTTTTTATAATGACTGACAAAAAAAAATGATTTATTAAAAATATTTAAAAAAATATTGATATTATTATATAAAATATCATGCCCGAATCTAATGAACTACTTTTGCGCGAAAACCCTAACAGATACGTAATTTTCCCTATTAAATACCAAGATATATGGAATATGTATAAAAAACATCGTTCTGTAGATTGGAATGTAGAAGAAATTATTTTAACAGATGATCGCCCACATTGGGAAAATAAATTAAATGATGATGAACGCCACTTTATTAAGAATATTCTTGCATTTTTTGCTGGTAGTGATGGCATTGTAATGGAAAATTTAACTTCTCGTTTTAGCAATGAAGTCCAAATTCCAGAAGTCCGAATGTTTTATGCATTCCAAAATATGATTGAGGGAATTCATAGTGAAACTTACAGTCTTTTAATTGATACTTATATTACTGATCCTAAAGAGAAAGATCATCTATTCAGAGCTATTGAAACAATCCCATCTGTCGCAAAAAAAGCTAAATGGGCATTAAAATGGATTGAGGATGATCAATCGTCATTTGCCACACGTTTGGTAGCCTTTGCCGCTGTGGAAGGTATCTTTTTCAGTGGTAGTTTCTGTGCAATTTACTGGTTAAAGAAGCGTGGTTTGATGCCAGGTCTAACATTCAGTAATGAATTAATTAGTCGTGATGAGGGATTACATACAGATTTTGCATGTCTCTTATACAGTTACATTAAGAATAGGAGATCTCAGGAGGAGATTCATGAAATGTTTGAAGAAGCTGTAGAGATAGAGAAAGAGTTTATTAATGATTCTATTCCATGCCGTTTAATTGGTATGAATGCTGAATTAATGTCTCAATATATTGAATTTGTGGCAGATAGACTTTTGACACAATTAGGTTATGAGAAGATATGGAATTCAACCAATCCATTTGATTTTATGGAATTGATTTCTTTAAGAGTGAAGGCAAATTTCTTTGAGCGTCGTGTTGGTGAATATCAATTGGCAGGTGTTGGTAAAACAACAGAAGAACGTAATTTAGAAGAGGTAGATGATTTTTAGTGATTTAACAATAATATTGTTATCAGTAAGAATATTATAAATGTATGTATATAGTCTTTATTTCTGCTAATATATATAATTTTTCTTGGTTTAGGTTTAGGTTTAGGTTTTTGTATTTTAGTTTCCCTAACATTATTAAATTGTTTATAATCTATTTCTTTATTTTGTGCATTCATCGTATTAAAATATGAATTTCTTTCCATAGAAAATGATTCGGGATTTGTAGAAACTCCTTGATTATTCATTGGTTGTTGATTCATTTGATTATTCATTGGTTGTTGTTGTGGTAATTGTTGATACTGTTGTATAGAAAATGGTTCTTGATAAGATGCATTTTGTAAAGTGTCATAAGATGGTTTCATAAAAATAGGTGTGCCAAGATTGCTTGATGATGAATAATAGACATCATTATAGAATGGTATATCGGTTATTTGAGATGGCCAGAATGTATCTACATTAAGTTGGTATTGTGAATATTTGTCTTGAATATAGTTGCTGGGTGCAAAAGATCTTTGAAAATTGGTAGTAGGACTAATAATTTTGGTAGGTAATTTATTATTTATATAATTTGCCATATTCTATAAAATATAGAGATATAAAAAATAATATTTAAAGATTTTTTTATGTTATTATAAGTATGGTTGAATATAATAATATACATATTAAAAAGGGGTTAAATAAATCAAAAAATACAAAGTTAGATAACTTACAATCTAATGAAATTTCATTCCAAACTCACATTCAAACGTATCTTAATTCAGGAAAATCAGATCCATTTGAAATAGAAATTAATGAAGATTCAGGTAAAAGTGTATATAATTTCATTAGATATGAATTTACAATAACTCCATTAGAAAATAATAAAAATATATTAATGTTAAGTAATATTGAAATTGGAAAAAGCTCATGTTATGCAAGTAGTATAATTGGAACTATGTGGCATTATATTAGTAAAGATATTGATAAAAAAGAGGGATTGAAAATTGTAAATCATCAACGTGTTGGTAATAATTTTAACAGCGAAGTAATATATGATTTAGAGAACAATATAATTTTACAAGATGCATATTTAGGAGATAAATATGATGATTTTGCAGATGATTGGTTTAGTAATTGTGTCTTATATGATTTTCAGAATGATCCACCTCTATCTGATTATGGTAATTAATAATATTTTTATAAATTATTTATTATATTTTATAAAAATTATAATGATAATACTATTTAAAGTTTTAAGAGTTAATTACACTAATTATGGTAAAAAAAAATAAAATACCTATTTGGAAACAGTACATTGATATTCAAAATAAATATTTAGAAATTTATGGAGATAGATGTATTTGTTTTATGCAAGTAGGTTCTTTTTATGAGATTTATTCTCTTAAAAAAGAGGGATATATGAAAGATGCATGTGATATTATGGGTGTTATTATTACTCAGAAAAATATTTCTGGTAGTGATATAAATCCATATATGGCTGGTGTACCAGATCATGGAGTTAAAAAATTTTTAGATAGATTGGTACAAGAAAATTATACTATTATTATCATAGATCAGATAGGTTCAAAAAATAGTAAAGGTGAGTATGAGAAACGTGATATAACAAAGATAATTAGTAAATCAAATATGGATGTATTTTTTGAAGTAAATGAGAATAATATTACTTCTAATTTGTTATCAATTTACATGGAAGAGGAAAAAACATTGCAGAATAAAATGGTTATTACTGTTGGTTTATCAGTGATAGATTTAAGTACAGGTATTAATTATATATATGAGATTAATTCAGGTAAACATAATATTTTTGAGGAAATGTATAGATTTATTGAGAGTTACAATCCAAGTGAGATAATTATACATACTAAAAAATTAGTTTCATTTGATAAACAAGATATTTTAAGTAGAATAAATTTAAGTGATCGTCAATACTATTATAATTTTTACGATGATAAATCAGTATTTTTAAAAATTTCATATCAAGAAGAATTTTTGAAAAAGATATTTACCAATACAGGTATGCTTAATACAATTGAGTATTTAGATTTACAATTTAAATTATATGCTTTAAATTCTTATATTTTGTTATTACAATTTGCATATGAACATGAAACAAATATTATAAATAAAATTAGAAAACCAGAAATTTATGAATCTAATAAACATTTAACACTATATAATAATGCACTTTATCAATTAGATATTGTTAGTTCAAATATGACAAAAAATAAGTACAATGGTAAAATTAAATCATTATATGATGTAATCAATAATGTTTCAAGTGCTATTGGGAGAAGAGAATTAAAAAATAGGATACTTAATCCTATTACTGATATTAATAAATTAAATAAAAGTTATCAAATGGTTGATATTATGTCTGATAAAATAGGAATATATGAAAATAAGTTGAGGGATATATTGGATATAGAGAGACATCATCGTAGATTAACACTTAAAATTTTACAACCAAAAGAGTATGCAAATATTAGTGAATCATATAAAAATACGTTAGATTTGTTAAATATGTATCAAGAAAATTTTGCGGATATGTTGGATATTAAACAGTCTGATATTAAAATGTATAATGAGTATTATGATGAATATATGAAAATATTTAATATAGATGAGATGATTAATCATAATATTAAAAATATTAATAAATCATTTTTCAATTATGGTTTATATGAAGATATAGATAATGTGCAAGATAAAATAGATGAATGTTTTAATTTTTTTGATAATATTTTAAAAAATTTCATTCAATGGATAGATGAATATGAGTCTAAAAGTAATAAAAAATATAGTAAAACAAAAGATTTTGTAAATTTAATATATCAGGAAAAACAAGGTAATAAAATGGGAACAAAAAGGGAGGGTGAATATTTTTTCACTTTAAATAAACGTCGTGGTGATATTTTAAAACAGATATTAAAAAATAAGAAGATAGATGGATATAAATTTGAAACACATACTAAATCAGAAGTAAAAATTATTTCAACTGAAATAAAAGAAATGTCTGTAAAATTGACAACATTTATTAATGAAATAGATGATTTAGTACGTGATAAGTATTTAGAACTTTTAGAATATTTTGATAAAAAATATAATTTTAACCCTATTTTTAAATTTATTGGAGATATAGATGTAATTAAGTCTTATGCTAAAACAGCTATGTCATTTGGATATTGTAGACCAGAAATTATAGAAAATGATAAAAGTTTTATTAATGCAAAAGATGTACGTCATCCAATTGTTGAAAGATTAGCAATTAATAATAATTATATTCCAAATGATGTTAACTTAAGTTCAGATAAAATTGAAGATGGAATGTTGTTGTTCTCATTAAATGCAGGTGGTAAATCATGTTATCTAAAAAGTATTGGATTGAATATAATCTTGGCACAAATAGGTTGTTATGTGGCGGCAAAAGAGTTTAAGTATAGCCCATATCATCATATTTTTACACGTATTAGTGGAGATGATAATATCTTTTATGGACAATCTTCTTTTGCTTTAGAAATGAATGAATTACGTTCTATTTTAACATATGCGAATCAAAATAGTTTAGTACTTGGAGATGAAGTTTGTAGAGGTACGGAGACAACATCTGCATTAGCAATAGTTTCATCAACATTGAATAAATTTTCAAAAAATAGAACAAATTTTATTTTTGCAACACATTTGCATAAATTAAGCGAAATGAAAGTAATAACCAATCTTAAAAATATTGGCATTTATCATTTAACAGTTAATGTAACAGATGATAAGATAGTTTATGAAAGAAAATTGAAACCTGGATCAGGTGAATCTATTTATGGTTTAGAAGTAGCAAAACATCTAATTAATGATAAGGAATTTATAGATCTTGCATATGACATTCGTAATGAATTATTAAATATACCAGAATATGTGCTTCAACCTAAAAGTTCAAAATACAATTCTGAATTATATGTAGATAAATGTGAAATTTGTGGTAAAACATATAAAGATGAACAGTTAGATGTACATCATATACTTTTTCAATGCAATTGTGATGAAGAAGGAATGATTGATCATATAAAAAAGAATGATAAAAGTAATTTAGTGGTATTGTGTAAGGAGCATCATATTCAAGTTCATAATAAAGATTTAGAGATTTATGGATATCAAGATACAGAAAACGGTTCTATCTTATCTTATAAATTTATAGATAAAATAGAATATGATAATAAGAAGAAAAATAGATTAAAATACAATGAAGATGATATTAAGTTAATTAAACAGTATAAAGATAAACCGTTAAATTATGTGATTAAAAAATTAAATGATGATTATAATATAAAAATTAGTCGCACTACATTAAATAAAATAAATAATGGTACTTATGGCAATTAATTATTAATAATTTTAAGTTTTCTGGTACCGTTGTTATTATTTGGCAAACTATCAGCAAAATCTCCTAAATTTTCAAGAACATTCATAGAGTTTTGAAGTGTATCACTATTTTGTGAATTATTTTGTGAATTATTTTGTGAATTATTTTGTAAATTATTGGTGGAAGATGATAAATTATTACCAACATCTGGTTGATCAGAATGTTTGAAGTTTACAAAATGCTTAATATCTTGGATCTCTTGAAATAAAGCACTGCAAATATTGTATAATCTATTAATATTTTGGTTAATAACTCTTTGATTAACTTTAAGTTCAACTATACTTTTAGTTTCTTTTCTTTCCATTTTTATAAATTATTCTTCTAAATTATTTATAAATTATAAACGAAAAGCTTTTTTACAAAAAAAGCTTGACCAAAAAAGTACAAGTCTTTATTAAAATTTATTAAAAGCTTACTTCTTTGACCAAACTTTTAATACCGTAACTAAATTTGATATTTACTGATAAGTTAAAATTTACATATTTTAATAAGACTTGCACTTTTTTGGTCAAACTTTTTTTATAAAAATTTGTTTTTTGGTAAAGCTTTTACTGTCAGAAAATAACCTCCGGTTATTGTCCTACATTCAATCGTCTGCGACGATTTCATGTCAAATTTATTTGTGTCATAAAAAAGCTTAAAGCTTTGCTTAAATGGATGTTGAAATTTTATTAATTATTTTAGTAACATTTTCATCCTTTTCCAATAATATAGTATCAATTGCATTAATAGTATATGTAAATTCTTCATCTTTATCTTTTTTTTCTAAAGCTAATAAAAATAAATTATTTACTATTTCAATTTCTTCATCTTTCCATAAAGTTTTAAAATAGTTATTATCATGATCTTCATGTGTAATAGTAATTGTTTCAACATTGTTTAATTTGTTCTGTATTAATGTGATATAATGGGAAATAGAGTGACAAACTAAATTAGAATCGCCTACTTTAGTATTCTTCATGATGTAAGAATGTTTTAATTTGATTAATCCTTTAATTGCTAATCTAAATATATTTTCAACTGCCTTATTATCTTGAGGATTATACCATAAAATAGCTTTCTCAATTGGATTACACAAGTTGTGTAAATCAGCTCTACCATCACCATAAGTCCATCTTACTGGACCTTGTAAAATATTTGGTGGTTGAAAATACATCTTATTATTTGCAATACTAATTTTTGTACAATCTTCTTTAAAAATTAATAATCCTAATCTTACTATACAACTTAAAGGATCAAGTATTTGTTTATTGGAGTCTTGGTTCATAAAAGAGTTTATAACAGATTTAGTACCAAGAACACCATATTTTAGAATCGTAAAATTGTCCATTATATAAATATTATAAAGATTTATTTAAATAATGTAAAAAAAATTGAATATAAAAATATATAAAAATAATATATAATTATAATTATAAATGATCATACCTATTAGATGTTTTACATGCGGCAAACTTATTGCACACTTATGGGAAAATTATCAACAACAATTACAAACCGAAGTTAACAAATTAACTGAAAAATATCAAGAAACTGTTGATGATCAAACAGTTAGATCTATTGAATCAAATATTTTAGATCAATTTGGTTTAAAGAGATACTGTTGTCGTCGAATGATATTATCCCATGTGGATCTATCTGAGAAAATCTAAGAAGCTTTCTTATCCACAAATAAATTTGATATGAGAAAGCTTAACCAAAGAAACAGATTTTTTATCGCAAATAAATTTGATATGAGAAAGCTTAACCAAAGAAACAGATAAAAGTGATTTATTATTCTTCTATATCATTTTTATATTCTATTTCTTCTAATATATTTTTATTATACATATTATTAAAAATTTTTGTATTATTTTTAATAAATTCTGTTAATTCATAAGAGCATAAAGATTTATCAAAAATAGTTAGATAATTATCTTCACAATATTCTTTAAGTTCCATAAACATATTATCAAAATTTTCACTATTTTTAATATAAAATTCTTCATTAGTTTCTTCTTTAATTATATTAATTTCTTCAGTTGTTAATTTATTATTTGTTTTATTCATTATTACTCTAAACGAAAATATTTAAAATAAGTATTTTCCGCATCATAATAGTTTTCATCTGAATAATCATCTGAATAATCATCTGAATAATCATCTGACAATTGATTAAATAATGTTTTACATTTTGTTGAATTTTCATAAATAAATTTCACAAATTTCTCATATAGTATATCTTCATTCTTAATGCAAGTTTTATCTATATCATTAAGATTGTTTCTAAAAATATAGTATAAATTGTTAATATGTTTTTCATAATATTTTTTCCAATCTTCAAAACTCAAATTATTCATTATATTTTATAAATATAATAGATAATATAAAAATAGAATTTAATCTTTCTTCCTATTATTTATTCTTCTTATAATCTCTTTCTCATTTGTCTCACGATCTTTGTATAAAAATTCTACAACCTCTGTTGCTTTACTCTTACTCTTAAAATATTGCTCTAATCTCTGTTCTATATATGCTTTAGACATTGGTACTGTGGTTTTAGAAACTGCATATTTTAGCTTACCATTACTAATATTGATTGGACAATCTTGTAAACTTTCAGTCTTAATATATATCATAAGATCTTTGCCAGTTTTATCTTTCTCTTTTTTAAGCTCGCGAATAGCTTCTTGTCCTTGTTTAATTTTATTATCTATAGAGACGTATTTGACCACTTTATTTTGAAAGTCTTGTGAAACTTGCATAGATTTATATTATAATGCATATATTTTTAAAAATATAAATCCGCATTAAAATATTAGTTAATTATATATGGAGAAAGAATTTTGTTATAAAAATCATCATAAAATGAGAGAGATACATAAATTTCTTATTTCTGATAATGGTAAAAAATATTTTAAAAATAGAGTGAAAATGCTAAAAGAGGGTGAAAGTAAAAAAATAATGCTTACAATTTTTGAGAAAAATTGGAAACAATATGAAAAATTAATTGATATAATTCAGAAATTATGTTTGAATGTAAATAAACATAAATTGTCTAATAAATCTGTACAAAAATATGTAGATGAATTATATAAAGTTTTAAATAAAATACACAATTATAAGCAATTGCACAAATTTATTTATAAGTTATTGGAAGAGAGGGTATTATATAATAGAGTTGTTAAATTTTACGAAATATTGAGTAATAGATCTGAATGTGTATTATTATTTAAGTAACCAAGTTTATTTGGGTTTCAAATCTCTCTTTCGCTGCTTGATAACCAATGCCATCAGGGGCATAGATCTCCTCTAATAGTTGTTCCTTCTGTTCCTGTAATTTTTCCTTCAATAGGTTTTCATAGTACTGTTTTTGATCTTTCAACATTCTTTCATAAATGACAGTAGTCATATTAAATGAAGATCCAAACATTCTGGAATAATCAAATAAAAGATCCATTGATTTAGGTAAATTGATACCGGATTTAATTATAAAAACTAATATAAAGGTATCAATTGATAAATGATCAGATTCTGTACTAGGATTCATTAAATCTAAATTCATATAGATAAGATCAGCCAATAATGTGGCACTATTTGTATTAACCTCATTGATGATATTAGGATCACTTTGACACATATTTTTCAAAGTTGTTAAATTATTGGTGTAAACAGCGTCAATGAATTGTTGATAGGACATTATTATTGTAAAGAGATATTTATAATAAAATATAATCATTTTTTTAATAAAAATGTATGCCATTGTATATATAATTTTTTATAAATAATATGTTCAAATCAATTTGATTGGTGAAGATTTTTTGATTTTAATTTTGACAATATTATCAACTTTCTTAAGAAAGTTTATATTTAACCATTCTTTGAAGTCATCATAATTCATATTATTTCTTCCATAATTTTCAGCAAAACAACATAGAACACAATTATCCATAGTATGTCCTTTACTATTATCAATTCTTTCAATAGATGGTTGGAATGGATAAAATTTAGTTTTTGTTGGAAACATTTCAATGCCAGAGTAGTGAGAATATCTATCAATTTCAAATTGCTCTTTTATCCAATCTGTTGTCAAGTCAAAATCCATACCATTTTTTTGATCATACTGTTTTAATCTATTTCTTAGTTCAGATGCCCAGTGAGAATTAAATTCGTGATTGGAAAAATCAGGAGTCTTATCTCCTCTCAATATAGTTTTAATCTTCAGTTTTCGTATGGACCTATTTTTCTTCATTTTTTATTGTATTTTATTGTATTTTATAAATTATTTTTGTATAATTTATAAAATTTTATGGATCATGGACCTTGTTAAAGTTTTTTCAACAGCTGCCAACTTCGAAGTACCTTCTATTTGTATCAGGCTGAATTGTGCTATTCCCCCAAGGCGAGACAGTCACCATTGGGTTCGCCGGTTCTGAACGGAGAGATAGGTTCGGATTGCGAAGCGTTTGACCGACAGTGTTAATACCTACGTGCCATCCGGAATCAAGGAAATTTTTGCCGTCTAAGTTTCCGGCACCGGCAGGGTTACATTTTGCCCAAGTGCTTGAATAATCTTGAGGTAAAAGTTCTTCAGGTGATAAAGAATCTTTTGCTTGACACGCGGCAGGGTTAGTCATTTCTTCTTTAACTTCAGCTGGTTGTTCTACTTTATCTTCATCTTCTGGTTCATGCACTTCACTTAATCCAACAGGTGCTTCTTCTTTTGCAAGATTCATTAATTGTGGGTTTGTATCATAACCTTCAAAACCTTCAGAAGTATCGCCAAGTTGAACATCTACGGAAGCTTCAGCTGAAAAATTATTGTACCAGTATGTACCACCAAGAACGAGTACTACTAATAAAACTATTAATAATATATTATTGTTCATTTGCATTTATATTATTAACAAATAAAAAAATTTTAAAAATTAAATTTAAATAAAGTAATTAATATCTCCAACGTCTATCTCTATGCGCATATCTAATTATTTTTGGCTTAATATTTCCTTTAATTCTTTTAGTTGATTTTTTCTTAGCTTCTTTAGATTCTTTAGAAATTATATTTTCAGATTCATCAATTAAACTTTTATTGTCAAAAATATTTTCAGAATTTTCAGTTTCTAAAATATTTTCAGATTCATCAATTAAACTTTTATTGTCAAAAATATTTTCAGAATTTTCAGTTTCTAAAATGTTTTCAGATTCATCAATTAAACTTTTATTGTCAAAAATATTTTCAGAATTTTCAGTTTCTAAAATATTTTCAGAATTTTCAGTTTCTAAAATATTTTCAGAATTTTCAGTTTCTAAATTATTTTCAGAGTTTTCTTTTATGTCATTATATACAGTATTTTCTAATTCATCTATATTTTCCTTAAATATATAACTATTTTCAACTTCATAACTTTCTAA